>Ga0078972_1000586_pt1 | contig 149814 bp, 138 predicted proteins | sample YelNatPaOPGAMG01_FD_67568 | JGI IMG/M metagenome (GOLD analysis project Ga0078972, IMG submission 67568) | Hot spring thermophilic microbial communities from Obsidian Pool, Yellowstone National Park, USA - OP-RAMG-01 (SPADES assembly) (version 2) | ecosystem: Environmental > Aquatic > Thermal... | reverse complement strand
AGGTCGAAGAAGTTTACCTTTGGGAATACCGAACCCTGGACGATGTGCAAATTCGGCTTCCCTTTTTTATCCAAGATGTGTACAACCATAAACGTCTGCATTCCTCGCTGGGATACAGACCACCGGTAGAGTTTGAAGAACTGTTTTATAAAAACCTTAAACCCGTGCCGACTGCTCTAACCCAATCTGTCTAACCGCAGGGGTGCAGTCCAGAAATGCCTCTTCTTTGTCTTGACAATGGGGGAAAGCGAAGAAAATAATATATTAGGAGATATTGAGATGAAAACATGGATGCAAAGATGCAGATGTCGGAGGTCACAGACGTGCAGCATCGGAATGAGATTATTTTTCGTACTGGCATTATTTATAGTATTTCTCCCGGCGGCGGTATCGGCCCAGGGCTGGTATTGGGGTTCCCCCGTTACCCCCAGTTATGATCGCGCTTCCGTCATAGAGATCAGCGGGGTGGTTTTACGGGCCGACTTGTCGCAACGCGGCGGAACTCCTTCGCTGCACCTGGAATCCGGCGGCGAAACCTTCACGGTCGTTCTCGGTCCCGTTTGGTATCTCCGCCAACAGCGCGCCGATATCCAGATCGGGGATAAACTTGCGGTCAAGGGCTCAAAGATGAAAGGCCGCGAGGGGAAAACTTATCTGGTGGCGGCATGGGTAAAGAATGTGCGGACCGGGCAGATTCTGGAGCTTCGTGATGAAAACGGTTATCCTCTCTGGTCGTCTAAAAGGCGCTTCGACAAGGAAAGAGGGCAGGAGAGTAAGCCATGATCCGCGATGTTTACAGCCGGTTGTTTTTCGTAGCGGCGGCAATCGTCGTTTTGATGGGATGCGCAACAAGCGCCGGAACCCGGAAGGATGCCTTGGCGGATCTCTTGCAACAGATCGAGAATCTCGAAAGGCGCATGGAAGCCGTAGAGGCCCGTCAGCGGGACATGACGGAGGTTCTGGCCAGGGCGAGGGGGGCGATAGCCTATATATGGGGGACCTATACGTTTGTGGACAAGGAGGGACGTCCTCTTCGGCATGTCGTCAATGAGTTGGGCGAACCTGTCACCGATCCGCAGGGGATCCCCCTGGTGGATGTAAAGGCAACCGGACCTATCGCGGTCACAAATTATTGCGGAACGGCCTTTCTGGTCGGGATCGACGGAGAGATGTTAACCAACCGCCATATTGCCGAACCTTGGTGGGAAGACGATGAAAACGCGCCTCTTTTGGCAGCCGGCTTGAAACCCGTTTTTTTGAGATTACGCGCCTTTTTTCAGGAACACCCGGGAGGCGTTCCAATTGAGGTTTTGCGAGTTGATGAGCGACAAGACATCGCTCTTTTAAAGACTGTCGGCTGGGCTCCCGCCACTCGTCCTCTCGTCCTGCAGGCCGATCCTGACGAGGTAAAAGAAGGCCAGCCCATCCTTCTCATCGGTTACCCAACGGGGCTCAAGGCAGTCATAGCTAAAATGGACGAAGCAGAGCAGGCTGCCATCGAGGAACAGACGGGGGCTTGCAGCTACAAAACGGCGGAACGATTGTCAGCGCAGAAGCAGCTCCGAGCTACAATTACCAGCGGTTTCCTCTGGGATGTCCTGCCACACCTCCTGGTTTATGACGCCCGGACGATCGGGGGCGGCAGCGGCGGACCGATTCTGGACTGGAGCGGCAGGGTTATCGGAGTGAACGCCGCATACCTGGAAGAATTTCAGGGCGGGAACTACGGCGTCCCTATTCAGTTCGGAAAACGACTACTGGCTGGAGGCGGCATAGCCGTACATGAAGCTGGGAAAGAATCTCAAGAGCTCCTGAAATGCTACGAAAGCGAGAAAGAAAAAAACATCACGTCATGCAATACAAGAAAGAAATAGTCCTGAATTAAAGAGAAGCGGCAATTTATTTGTTCTTCTCAACTGCAGCATCAACATCCTCGAAAGGTGGGGCCATATCAGGCGCCGGTCTATACTTTCCCCCAAATCCTGGGCAACCCCTTAAGTTTGGTTCACCTCTTATTGAGGATGGCATATAATAAAAGAGAGGGAGGGCAAAGATGACAGGACTTAGGAGAAAACGTGACGCAGCCTTGAAGGTTCAGGTTGTGCTTGAAGCCATCCGGGGGAAAATGGAAAGGGACTGGCTTCAAAAAAAATTGAACGGCTTCCCGTTAAAGAGAGGAAAGGGTTTATAACTATGGGAGATGGTTTACCCATTTCAAGGCAATGTGAGCTTGCCTTTGTTCCTCGCTCGAGCTATTACTATAAGCCCATGTCTGAATCTACATTGAATCTGGAGCTTATGACCCCTTTTTATGGTATCCCCAGGATGACGGCCTTTTTGAGATCCAGAGGTTTCAATGTAAATCATAAGAGGATAGAAAGGCTCATGTCCCTTATGGGGATACATGCCATATACCCGAAGAAGCGCTTAAGTGATGCTACGCGGGCATACAAAGTTTATCCGTATCTGCTGAAAGATCTCGAAATTTCCTATCCTGATCAAGTATGGTGCTCTGATATCACCTATATTCGGATGAGGAGAGGATTTGCCATAATGGACTGGTACTCACGGTATGTGCTTTCATGGAGGCTTTTACTTCTCTCTCAGGGCATTCTCATAAGCATGGATGGGAGAGGAAGGGTATTCGATAACATCTTCATAGAGAGACGATGGAGAACCTTAAGATATGAGGAGGCATATCTTAAGAAGAGGGACGTAACATCAAAGATAAATATGCCGGCTGAAAAGGAGGAGACCAAACTTAGAAATGCCTCTTCTTTGTCTTGACAATGGGGGAAAGCTCACTTTCAGGAGCCTAGGCTTATTATGTCAGCTTTGGCCTTTGCTTTAGATGGCAGTCTTCCCGTTTTTTCTTTGTCTGGCAACATTAAGAAGGTATTCATCTACCCACCTGGCGACTTCCGGACGAAAGGCATTGGCGGCACCTTCCCGGTCGGGTTCGGTCACGATGATAATCCTCTCGTTTTCTGCCAATCCTTTGAGGATACCCCGAGCACACTCTTCTGGGGTAATCGCCGATTCGGGAGCCCCTCCTGCTTGATCCCAGATGGGTGTGGCAACGGTACCGGGAATCACCGTGGAAAATCGGATGTTTTCGTCCCAGAGCTCGTAACGCAAAGAACCGGTTAGCCCAACGAGGGCAGATTTTGTCGCACTGTACATGCTCTGAAACGCCATCGGCGCAAAGGCTATTCCCGAAGCGGTATTTGCGATATGTCCCTCTCCCTGGGCACGCATAATGGGGAGCACTGCCCGAATCCCGTACAGGGCTCCATAGAAATTGACGTCAAAGGCGAACTTCCAATCCTCGTCTGTCGTTTCTTCAAAAGGTTTTACCAGACTAAGTCCTGCATTGTTGAAAAGAAAATGTATCTCACCTGTACCGAATTTAGCGGCCTCATGTATCATGGAAAAGACACTTTCTTCTTTGGTTACATCGGTACGGATTCCAAATACCTTGCCCGGATATAAACCATTGAGTCTTTCCGTTTCCGCTTTCAATTTATCGACGTTCAGGTCTGCAAGAATAACCGTCCTTGCACCTAAAAAGAGGAGCATTTCACACAGCGCAAGACCTATGCCTGATGCGCCGCCCGTTACCACGGCGACCTTGTTTTCGTAGTATTCTTTCATTTTTAAGCCTCCTGAATAGGTTTCCTTTATGGGGTTCTAACTTAGAACACGTCCACGTTGTTCCATAAGTATTACCCTGCCTTTTGTCATGATAACAGGGGCCATCTCTATGATGGGCAATTCTGCCAGGGCTTTTATGATATGAAATTGCATCGGGTTCTGCTCCCAGGTCAACTCAGTCCATTTAATGGTGCCGCTGCCTATCCAGGCGGCTTCCGGCTCACTTAGCATAGGGAATAATATTGGCTGGTTCAAATCCGCACCCGGTCCTCCCACCTTGGGAATATAACGCCATCCAACGGTATTGATATCCATTGTAAGTGCCATTACCTGTTCTTTTTCCATAGGTTTTGGATTTGTCATCTCCAGCTGGAGGAACGTGTTTCCTTCATAGCTTAAGTATGTGCGGTAGGTGCTGGCGAAGATGTGCAGGTCTTCAATGTCAGCGTAAATCTTTGGCATACCCATCATATTTCCCGTTAAAATAGGAGTGGTCTTGTTCTCCCAGAGTACAAGGGCAAAAAACCCTTCGATGGTATCCTTTTTTCCTTTAAAGATAACCGGTGCACCGAAGGTAACCAAATTGTAATAAGACCCTGCCATCCATTCTATTTCCCGGCACTGCTGATACTGGATGGTAAGAGCTGGCCTTGTCAATTCAAGGCCCTCTGGGATATAATTAGACAACATATCACCGTCGGTCACGAAGGTATAAATCAAACTCGTGACATCGTTGTAAATAGCCTTGGCCTCTGGATCAAAGGCATGACCACCAAAGTGGGCAGGCATCCTGTAACACAAGCCATCATCAAACTTAAACATAGTTTCCCTCCTGAATTTATTTGTGCATACCTGCCCGTATCTTATCCAGCTTAATTAGAATACTGAGCAGATACAAAAGGACACAACCATTTGCGGCGAGGATCACACCTATTACAAGGCCGTGGACAAGACCGGGTAAAAGCATTGACGTGCCAAACGTTATACTAAGCAGGTTCAAAACGAGTTGTGTCGCAAAAAGGCGCACAAGAATGGGGGGAATGGGTCCCTTGTTTTTTTGCTGAAATTTTTGGACTCCAATTTTAACTAGAGAAATCATTCCGCCGAAAATGTTTAGCACTCCGACAAGAACAGTAAGAAGCACCACCAGAATATCCGGGATGATACAGGAGACAATGCCCAAAGCGGCAAAGAGAAGTCCGAAAAAAATAAGTAACCACGATCGGGAAAAAACACCTATGGGCGTTCCACCAAAAGCCAGCATCTGAATGGCAAAGATTACCAGAAGAAGGCCAAGTTGGGCACTTCCAGAAAAGGGTAGTAGGCCCAGACTAACCGGGATAAGAAGGATACCTAAAATAATCATGAAAGTGCCCATCAGGATAAGCATGGCCTGATCTGTGGAAAGCGCCACGCTGCCCACGGGCTGTATCTTTGCCTCCGGGTATCTGCCGTATATCTTCCAGAGTACCACGGCGAGATAAAGGATTACCATGCCAAAAAGGAGGACCACCACTGCAATCACGGGCGTAGCGAAAAGATTCTGCCTCAATAGAATAACGCCAGTAAGCATGGAGAAGACGTAGGTCAGGGCGCATAAAAAAATTAGCTGCCAGAAGATCCCTCCATTTTTTACCCAGCTTCGCAGTTTGTCTTTAGCAAAGCACATCTTAACTAAAAGAAAGAGACCTCCTGGGCCGAAACAGAGAAAAAGTAAAAGCCGTGGGAAAATATTGGCAATTGGAATGAAAGAAGTAACCATCCCGGCCAGTGCAATTAAAACACCTGCGGCAATAAGGGGTATTGACCGGGTCATATCGCCAAAAGGGGTCTTCCCCAGCATGATCATCTGCATGGACAATATAATTATGAGCAATCCGAAAAGACCGTTTTCGTAATAGGGAAGGAAACCGTAATAAACAGGAAAAAGTAAAAGCCCGGAAATAAGCATGGCCATTCCGCCGATAATAAGGATCACCACCTCAAGCGAAATGTCTGCCTCTTTGAATAGCAAGGGGTTTTCTCCCTTTATTGCCATCTTAGGGTATTGTGGAAAGTCATTTCAATCTCCTGCCTGAATTGAGGGTTTAAAAAGATAGGGCAATATCCCGAACTAATCTCCCTTTTGTCAAGTTAAATTTCATCTCGATTGAAGGCGGCGCACCTATTTTATCGGGCACTGGGAAAAGTAGTTTGCCTATTGACAAAACAGGCTTATTTGATATACGGGTGGGCGTGGAATTTAGAGGCGGGCGTAACTCAGCGGTAGAGTGCCACCTTGCCAAGGTGGACGTCGACGGTTCAAATCCGTTCGCCCGCTCCAGAAATAAGGGCGGCATAGCCAAGTGGCTAAGGCAGCGGTCTGCAAAACCGTTATTCACCGGTTCAAATCCGGTTGCCGCCTCCACATAAAAAGGATCGAGGGTTATGCTGTAATTGGGCATAACCCTTTTTTATCCAGGGGGAGTTTATGAAGGTATCCATAAAAAACCAAAATCCTCTAAAAATCAAAATGGAAGCGGTAGTTATACCATGTACTCGACAGCGGAGATTCCTCTCCACGTGGTCAGAAGAGTGGGACCGCCTGAGTAATGGAATGCTCAGTAAAATTGCCAATTTTTCAGATTTTCCGGAAAAACTTTACGAAACAAGGGTGCTGTATCCAACAAGCGATGAAGCCCCATATAGAATAATCCTTGTTAATATGGGCAAGGAGGAAGAGATTGATCGGGAAAAAATTAGGGGGGCGTTTTCTCGTGCCCTTCAGTTTGCCCGAAATCTCAAGGTAAAATCTGCACAAATCGAATTGTCCTACGACTATAAAGGTGTGAGTAAGGAAGAGGTGATGCAATGTGCCGTTGAGGGAGCCATTTTAGGGCATTACCGTTTTCTTCCCTATAAAACATCGGAAGATGAACTTACTCCAGACGTACAGGAAATAACCATTGGGGAACCTGATAAGGCATCTTATGAAAAGATGAAGCGGCGTCTGAGGGAAACGCTCACGATTTGTGAATCTGTTATCTTTGCGCGGGATCTCATCTCTGCCCCTGGAAACGAAATGACCCCCACAATCCTTGCCGAAAAGGCGAAGGAGATAGCGAAAAGGTCCGAACGAGTAAAATGCCGGGTTCTGGACAGAGCGGAAATAAGAAAGTTAGGAATGAATGCCTTTTTGGGGGTCGCCCAGGGCAGTCATGAACCGCCAAAGTTTATCATCTTGGAATACCAGGGGGCAAAGAAATCTCAACCGCCTATAGTTCTCGTTGGTAAGGGTTTAACTTTTGATAGTGGCGGAATCTCTTTAAAACCGGCGGAGAAGATGGAAGAAATGAAAAGTGACATGTCGGGAGCGGCGGCCGTCCTGGGAGCAATAAGGGCCATCGCCGATTTGAAATTGCCGGTTAACTGTGTGGGGCTTATCGCGGCAACGGAAAACCTTCCCGGTGGAAGTGCCCTAAAGCCGGGCGATATATTAAAATCATACTCCGGCAAGACGATTGAAGTGATAAATACAGATGCCGAGGGGAGGCTGACCCTGGCCGATGCCCTTTCCTACGGGACCACCTATGAACCGGCCGCCATAGTCGATATCGCTACCTTAACGGGGGCGTGTATCGTTGCCCTGGGAGAGCAGCTGATAGGGTTAATGGGGAATGATGAGGAACTAAAAACTAAAGTAAAAAATGCAGGGGAAGAGACAGGAGAATTTGTCTGGGAACTTCCCTTATGGGAACATTACGAAGAACTTATTAAAAGCGATGTTGCCGATATAAAAAATACGGGAGGAAGGCCCGCCGGAACTATAACAGCTGGTCTATTTCTGCAAAAATTTGTCAAAAACTACCCCTGGGTTCATCTTGACATCGCTGGTTCTGCCTGGCAGACAAAGGATCGGCCTTATATACCAAAAGGCGCAGCTGGAATAGGTGTCCGCCTTTTAGTACGCTTCATCCGTAAGTTTATACCTCAATGACGGAACTCCTTATTGTCCGAGACCTGGCTACCCATCTTTTTACTCCCCAGGGCATCATCAGGGCTGTTGACGGGGTTGATATCACTGTTCATCCAGGTGAGGTGATAGGTGTAGTCGGGGAATCGGGTTGCGGTAAAACCATCTTAGCCCTGTCGATTATGAGGCTCCTTCCCCAAGGTATAGGCAAAATAGTAAGGGGGGATATCGTCTTTGAAGGACGTTCCCTTCTTAACCTTTCCGATGATGAGATTAGGCAAATCAGGGGCAGTAAAATATCTATGGTTTTTCAGGAACCAATGACGGCTCTTAACCCTGTTTTCCGGATCGGTGACCAAATAATGGAGGCAATTTTTGCCCACCAGGATGTGGACCGACGGGAGGCAAGGGAAATGGCAGTAGAGATGCTCTCGAGGGTGGGGTTCCCCAATCCACATAAAAGGATATACGATTATCCCCACCAATTAAGCGGTGGGATGAGGCAGCGGGTCATGATTGCCATGGCTCTCATTCTTAAGCCTTGTCTCATGTTAGCGGACGAGCCTACCACTGCCCTTGATGTAACCATCCAAGCCCAAATTCTAGACCTGATGAAGGACTTGCAATCAAACCTAGGCACCGCAATTGTATTTATTACCCATGATTTGGGTGTGGTTCGGGTGATTGCAAAACATGTGGCCGTTATGTATGCCGGGGAAGTGGTGGAGCTTGCACCGGTTGAGGATTTGTTTTCCCAACCTTATCACCCTTATACGGTAGGTCTTATTGAATCAACCCCACCGGCAGAAGGCGCTTTCCTCAAAGAAAAGCGCCTTAACACTATTCCCGGCAACGTGCCCTCCATGATTATGCAAATCAAGGGCTGCAGGTTCCATGACCGCTGCAGGGAAGGGATGGCAATATGTACAGAAGATAAGCCTCCCTGGTTAGAAATATCTCCCTCCCATGGGGTCAGGTGCTGGAAGTATGTGTGAAACAATGAATCCCATCTTGGTCGTCGATTCTCTGACGAAGGTTTACACGGTAACACGCGGGGTTATGGGGAGAAAAAGCACCATTAGGGCCCTTGATGGGGTTACCATCGAGGTATTTAAAGGAGAAACCCTCGGTGTGGTAGGAGAAAGCGGATGCGGTAAATCTACCTTGGGCCGCTTAATTGTCCGCCTTGACGAACCTACCGCCGGAATCGTCCTTTTCAGGGGGAAAAACATCTCCCACCTCCGGGGAGAAGATCTAATGGCATACAGGCGCAGGGTCCAGCTTGTCTTCCAAGATCCCGCATCTTCTTTAAACCCTAAAAAAACGGTCGGACAGACATTAACAGAGCCCCTTATTATCCACAATATCGTGGACAGAAACCTACGGCGGGAAAGGGTAGCAGAAACCATTTCTCAGGTGGGGCTATCAGGGGATTACATACATCGTTACCCCCACGAGCTAAGCGGTGGTCAAAGGCAAAGGGTAGGCATCGCCAGAGCTCTCATCGTGGCACCGGAGCTTATTGTAGCAGATGAACCCGTTTCTTCCCTGGATGTCTCCATCCAGGCCCAGATTTTAAACCTCCTTAAAGATCTGCGGGACCTGTATAATTTAACGTACATTTTCATCTCCCACGACCTGAACGTGGTAAGGTTTATGAGCGATCGCATTGCCGTAATGTATCGGGGGAGGATCATGGAGCTTGCATCCAGTTATGAGCTTTACGAAAACCCTCTCCATCCATATACGCGAACTCTACTGGCTGCAATTCCCGGCGCAAAAAGGCATTCTCAACATTCGCTGGGATTGAAGATGGATGAGGATTTTTACGAAGAAGCGTTGAAGGGCTGTCCCTTTTACTTTAGATGCAACGAAAAAGAGAACGCCTGCAAGGAAGGGTGTCCTCCCTTGGTAGAAACAGGGCCGGCACATTTTGTTTCCTGTTTTGTCCGTTCCTCATAGAAAATTTTGTGCTTGATTTGAGAAAAAAAAGGTGCTAAGGGAGCCTCTCAAGCAGTCAAGGCGATGAGACGCGATGAATTTTTTTCTGTTATCGGGAGTGACAAAGGAAAACCAGGGTAGCTAAAATAAAGGATTGCCCTGGTTTTTTATTAATTAGAAGGAAGGAGGGTGTAGAAATTGCCAGAAGGTAAAGTAAAGTGGTTTAACGAGAAGAAGGGTTATGGGTTCATTGAGAGTGATGAAGGGGGAGATGTTTTTGTTCATTACACGGCAATAAAAGGGGAAGGTTTCAAGACCCTGCATCAGGGACAGAGGATTCGCTTTGATATCCAGCAGGGCCAGAAAGGCCCCGCCGCCACAAATGTTCAGCTATTGAAATAGGTCTGAACAAAAACCCGGGGGTAAATCCCCGGGTTTTTTTATGCCCCTTTTTTAATCTTCCACACCTCCCTCCGGGCCCAGAAACCAATAATTAAAAAACCCAGGATGTTAGCGGCCAACTGAGATATCCAGACTCCCGTAAGTCCGAAGAGATGTCCAAAGAGTAATATAGAAGGAATCAGGATAAAGGCGTCGCGGATAAATAAAAGGGCCATCGCGGTAATCCCTCTTCCGAGACCAATGAACATATTGATCCAAACCACGGTGGGCCCCGCGAAGATAAGGGTCAGGGCAAAAAATCGGATGGCCGGTTTTGCTACTCCCCTTAATTCGGCATCACCCGTGGCCAACGACAGAATAGTACCGGCAAAAATAAGTAATACAGAGCAACTTATAACACCCACAAGGGTTGAAAAGGTAAGGGCAGAACGGACAATACGCACTAACCTCTCATAAAGGCGGGCGCCTAGGTTGAATCCGACGAGAGGCATGACACCCTGCCCTATGCCGAAAAGCACCATCATGACAAGGCCGTTTATCCGAAAGCAGAGACTCAAGGTTCCTAAGGCATGGGGGCCATAGGGGGCAAGGGTATGATTGTAGATGACGGTAATGAGGCCAAAGACGAGGTTGAGAATGATTGTGGGGAAGCCAGTTTGGTAAATCGCATGGATGACCCTTGGATTCGGTTTAAGATGATGTACTTGTGGTGCAATCCTTGAGCCCTGTCGGGAAAAAAAGCGTATCGCCATAAGGGCCCCGATTATTTGGCTGATTATGGCAGCAAGGGCGGCACCTTTAATGCCCAGGGAAGGTACAAAGCCCCAACCGAAAATGAGCAGAGGATCTAAAAAACCCCCAAATACGGCGTAAATAACCAGGACATACATAGCTTCTTGTGGCCTGCCGTCGGCCCGGAATAGATTGGTGGTCATATTGATAAAGAAAAGAAAGGGAGCCCCTAATACTGCGATTAAAAGATAGTCGGAAGCTAGTTTAAGGGTCCTACCTGAGCCGCCGAAAGCAGATATGATTTCGGTAGGCCATCCTGTCATGCAAATAATCATGATGAGGCCTAAGGTAAAGGAAAGGAAAACCACCTGCCCGGATGCGGTGCGTGCCTGGTCCCATTCTCCTGCCCCCATCATGCGTGCTATGTAAGAACTCGCACCTACACCTGTTCCTACCCCAAGGGCCACAAAACCCATCTGGAAGGGGAAGGTAATTGTATAAGCGGCGATGGCTTCGGTGCCCAGGCGGGCAAGCCAAATACTGTCGAGGAGGTTGTATATGGAAAAAAATAACATGGCCGCCATGGAAGGGGTGCTCATTTTTACCAGGAGAGGAAAAATAGGGCCACGACCGAGATCTAATGTATTGCTTCTTCGCATGGAAAAAGGGGCTATTAATTATTTCTTGACCATGCTGGGTCTTTATGCCTAATAATCGGCATCGTCAAGGAAAATTGAGAAAGGAGATGCGATTTGAAGGGGATTAAATTGACATTCGTTTTGGGCCTTGCCTTCATTATAATGCTTTTTTCTTGCACGGGATCAGCCAAGAAGGAAGGTCAAGAGAAAAAATCTGAGGTGGTGAGTCAGGTTTCAGAGGAGAAATTGCCACGTCCGCCAGCCGGTGTGGCTGCCTCGGTGAACGAACATACCCTCTCTCAGGAGCAGTTAAATAAAGAGGTGAAAGCCAACCTCGAAACCATGCAAGGCAAAATTCCGGAAGATAAGAAGGAAGAGGTAATAAAAATCCTAAAGAGAAGAATTGTGGATGAATTCATCGCTCGCAAGCTCCTTAAAGATGAAGCTGAAAAGCGGGGGATCAAGGCCTCCAATGAAGAATTATCTAATGCAATAAATGAGTTAAAGCGCACCTTGCCCCCCGGCGTTACCATGGAGGAAATGTTGAAGAAAAACGGCCTCACCCAGGCGAAATTGGAGGAAGAATTAAAGCTGGGTATTCAAATAAAGAAACTGCTCGAGGCAGAACCGAAGGCCCAGGCCAAGCCTTCAGAAAAGGATATCAAGGATTTCTACGACAAGAACAAGGATAAATTTAAGAGCCCCGAGATGGTCCATGTTCGCCACATCCTGGTGGCTGTGAGCAAAGAGGATACAGATGCGACCAAGGCGGCCAAAAGGGAAAAGGCGGAAAACATAAGGAAAAAACTCCTTTCCGGTGCTGACTTTGCCCAGGTAGCGAAGGAGGAGTCCGATTGCCCCAGTAAAAACCGGGGAGGTGACTTAGGGTTTTTCACCCGGGGTCAGATGGTGAAAAAGTTCGAAGAGGCTGCTTTCCGCCAGAAAATAGGGGAAATTGGCCCGGTCGTGGAAACAGAATTCGGCTGGCATATTATTCAGGTTGTGGCACACATGCCCGAAAAAACCCAGGCCCTCACCAAGGAAATGAAGACGCGTATCTCGGAATACTTGGAGCGACAGAATAAATATGCAACCCTAAACGATCTCTTAAATCGTTTGAAGGGCAAGGCCAAAATCGCTATCGCCGAGGGTATCTAATCCAGGTCGTAGCCGGAGATAGAAGAAAAGATTTCCCTCTCTTTTCTTTCCATTTCTTTTGCCTTACCCGGGTCTCCATCTTCATGGTTATAGCCTATGAGATGGAGTAGCCCGTGAAGGAAAAGAAAGGCCAGCTCATCCAGGAGAGGAAGATTGCCGCCCCGTGCATCCCTTTCGGCCGTTTCGGCGGAAATAACAATATCCCCCAGATGCTTTCCAGACTCCAGGGGAAAAGACAGTACATTCGTAGGTTTGTTGCGTTTGAGATAACGGAGATTTAATTCTCTGATATGTTCGTCATCGGTTATTACGCAGCTGATTTCTCGGTCCTCTACTTGAAGCTCTTTTGCGATCTGGCGAAAAATCGCTTTTAAACGGCGTGTATCGATGGGTATCTTCTCCTGTGTGTTTAAAAGATGAATGATCAATCCCGTCCGTTTCCTTTTCGTTTTATCATGTCTAAATGATTATAGGCACGTATGATGTTCTGTACAAGTGGGTGACGCACCACATCTACCTCAGAAAAGTAAACAAAGGCGATACCTTCTGTCTGGTTCAGGATTCTCTCCGCTTCTACCAATCCCGAGGTTTTTTCGGTGGGTAAATCAATCTGAGTCACATCCCCGGTGACAACCGCCTTAGAGCCGAAACCCAAACGGGTTAGGAACATTTTCATCTGCTCTGAGGTCGTATTCTGAGCCTCATCGAGGATAACAAATGAATCGTTAAGGGTACGGCCACGCATAAATGCAAGCGGGGCCACTTCGATTATGCCTTTAGCGATAAGGGCATTCCCTTTTTCAAAGCCCAACATATCGAAGAGGGCATCGTAAAGTGGCCTGAGATACGGGTTTACCTTCTCTGCGAGGTCTCCCGGTAAAAACCCGAGCTTTTCCCCCGCCTCCACGGCGGGTCGGGTAAGGACAATCCTCATCACCCTCTTTTCCATCAAACAGGAGACAGCCATTGCCATGGCGAGATAAGTTTTCCCTGTCCCAGCAGGCCCGATGCCGAAAACCATGTCGTGACTTCTGATGGCGTCTATGTACTCCTTCTGGGTTATGGATTTAGGGGTGATGATTTTTTTACCCGAAGATACATAAACCTGATCGAGGAAGATGGTCTCCAGGTTTAATCGACTGTTCCCCGCTAGGGCTCGATGGGCGTACTCTATGTCCTGCGGATAAAGGGGATATCCCTTCTCGACCAGTCTCATGAGTTGAGTGAGGATGTTTTTTACGTGCCTAACCCGGTCCGCTTCCCCGTAAATGGAAATGATGTTTCCCCGGACGGCGATGGAAATACCCTCAAGCTTTTCAATGGTTCTTAGGTGACGATCGTGTTCTCCGCAGAGAACCTTTAACTCCTCCTGACCCGTGACGTTGATGGTCTCCAATAGTTGTGCGCTCACTTCCTAATTTCTGGTACACCTCCTGATTTTTTTGAGTAATTATATTCTTGAAGGAAAAGATGGGCAAATACTTTTGCATCTCCCACAATATTCTCGATAAGGGCGTATTCATTAGGCTGGTGGGCTGTATTGTCCGAACGGCACCATACCGCCACGGAATAGCCCAGTCTTCTCAAGTAAGCTGCGACAGTTCCGGCTCCTATGCCCTGCGGCTTTGCTTTAACTCCGTATACATCGTAAACGGCCTGACTCAGGGCCGAAACAACGGGGGCATCTGCCTTCGTAGGGGGAGGAGCCTGAAGCCTCTGTACTTCTTCTACTTCTATCTTTACGGAAAACGCACTTTCCGCCTGGGCAACAAGGGCTAAAACGAAATCCTTTACCTCCTCCAGATTGTAATCGGGTAGGACCCGCGCATCGAGATAGAAGGTGTCTTCCCCCGGTATAGTATTTACATTTTCCACATTGGCCTCATGTTTTGTGGGCTGGAAAGTGCTATAAGCAGGGTGGAAGAGGGTGTTTTGAAGGTTAAAGTGTTCGTGCAACCTCTTATGCAACTCTATGGCAAGATGGGAGGCAGCGAGAAATGCATTTACCCCTCGGTGGGGAACACTTGCGTGGCACTGCTTGCCCAAGGTTTTAAATTTCAGCCAGAAGATGCTTTTTTCAGCAATTTCGATAAGCGTACCCTGGGGGTTTCCAGAATCGGGTACAACGATGATGTCTTGCGGACGAAAGGGGTTTTCTTTATGCCCCAAGATGTAGGAAAGGCCGTATTTACTTGAAGTTTCCTCATCGGAAACAAACACGAGGCCCGCATTTCCCGGAAACTCTATCCCCTCATCCAAACAAGCCTTTAAGGCAAAGATGGAGGCCACAAGGTCCTGCTGGTTATCCTCTGTGCCACGACCGTATACGCGTTTGTTCTCTACCCAGGCTGAAAAGGGGTCTTTTTGCCAGAGAGTCCGCGGCCCCGAGGGCACTACATCCATATGGGTCACGATCCATACCGTTCGATCAGCTGTCCGGCCGGGCCGTGTTACAATAATGTTTGGCCTGACCCCCGAGGGCACCCGGGGGTCAGGGGCATTGATTTCCCTTATTTCTCCTAATTTAAGGGAAGAAATAAACTCCCTTAAGAAGCATGCCTTGTCCCATTCCCCGGTGCCTCCGTTCTCCGGTGCAATAGCAGGGAGAGCGGTGAGTTTTTGCTCCAGAGAAATCATTTCCTCTACCAGTTCATCCAGCCTTTTCGTTACCTTTTTAAAGACGCCTTTATTTATCATTTTTTAAATTCACCATTTCCCGGTCGGGGTATTGATTGGAAAGGGGGGTACAGCCATCGGTGTTTCCCAAAACAAAGACCTGCATTTTATCGGGGAAGAGGTAATCCCTTGCGACCCTCTTTACATCTTTAAGAGAAACGAGGGAAACCCTTTCTATATATTTAGACCAGAAATCCTCCGGCCAACCAAAAAACGCGGTTTCTAATTGCCTCTCCACAACATTATGTGGTGTGGCATAAGTAAAAACGAAGCTATTTATTATAGACCCTTTGGCCCTTTTCAATTCTTCCTCGGTTATGTTTTCCTTCACACCACCAAGTATATGTTTTATCGTGGAAAAGGCAAGGGGTACGGATCTGTTCTGGGTAATTGCGTAGGTAACAAAGAGGCCATAGTCGTTCCTCGCCCGGTAAAAGCTGCCTGTGGCATAGGAAAGGCCCTTATTGGTTCGCACTTCTTGAAAGATACGGGAGCGAAAGCCACCACTACCCACGATAAAATCGAGGATTTCAAATGGATGGTAATCCGGGCTTAACCTATGGGGTGCCGGCTGCCCTGTAATAATAACGGCTTGGGGCAACTCTTTTATAAGGCAATACAGCCTTTTTTGTGGGCTCCAGATTGGCGGCGGAGTCGAGGGCAACGGTCCACCATTTTCCCATCCAGGGAGGAGGTCTTTTTCGAGGAGAGAGAGGATTTCCCTTTTCTTCACATCCCCCGAGATGGCCATCATCATATTGGCGGGAAAATAATGGCGGCGATGGAATTCTATGACATCCTCCCGCCTGATACTTTCGATAGACTTCTCTGATGCGAGGCGGCCACGCACATTCCCTCTAAAATACAGGCGTTGAAATTCGCGAAAGGCCAGTTTTTCTGGATTATCGTATATCCTTTTCAACTCCTCCTTCTTGAGGGAAAGGGCCGTTTTTATTTTCTCCACCTCAAATCTGGGTTCCCTCATCATTGCCCTAAATATCTGCCAGAGCGTAGATAGATCCTGGGAAGGGACATTTATGCGCCAGACGGCGTATTCGTCCCGAACGGCGGGTTCCACATAAGCGGCAATGCCATCTAAATACGCACTTACGGCATCACCGGTCATATTTCCTGCCCCGCCCGTACGCATTGTCTGAGCGGTGATCTCTGCCAGTCCTTCTTTGCCCGGTGGGTCGTACATACCCCCCCCTCTGACAAAAATGGTGACCTGAACGAGGGGCAAATCATGGTTCTCTAAAAGGAAAACCCTGAGACCGGACGGGAGCTTTTCTGCCTCGACTGCGGGAGGGGAAAATCTCAAGGGCGGGAATTTCAAATGAGAAGGATCCGTCCATTTTTTTGTCGCCCAGGCGGGAACGGTAGCAAAAAAAACGAATAAAAATAAGACCGCTAAAATTCTGTTTCTCATTTCAATCAATCGTGGCTAAGATGCGGGCAGATTTTTTAAGATACTTTTCCGCTACGCGTCTGATATCCGTAGGAGTTACCTTGCTTATCTCATCGAGATAGGTAAAGGCATAACGGTAATCTCCCAAAAGGGACTGATAATAAACAAGCATCTGCGCGATGCCTTCATTGGTTTCCTGAAGCCTGATAAAATCGGCTTTCATGTTGTTCTTTACCGCGGTAAGTTCTTCTACGGGAACGTCTTTTTCTTTAAGCTCTTCGAGGATTTCAGAAATTGCCTCTTCCAGCACTCTATTGTCATAACCCCCCCGGGGGGTTCCGGAAATGACAAATAGGTTGGGATACCTGTCGCCAGGTAAGCCGTTTTGCGCCCCCACGCTTTCGGCAATGCCCCTTTCATCGACGAGTTTCTTGTACAGGCGCCCTGCACGCCCCCGGGAGAGGATTGTTTCAATCACATCAAACACGTAATTATCCGGTTGCGGCGGCGGTGGCTTGTGATAACCTATCATGAGCCGGCGATTAGCTTTGATGGAAAGAGAAACCCTTCTTGTCCCCAGAAATGGGGGCTCTGGAGGGATATCAGGGCGGGCAACCTTCCTTCCGGGAATGGAGGCAAAGTATCTCTTGACGATTTTCAAAGCATCTTCAGTCTTTACATCCCCCACGATGGCAACAGTTGCGTTGTTGGGGGCATAAAAATTCCGCTTAAAGCGGGCAAGGTCCTCCGGTTGAAGACGAGAGATATCTGTTTCCCAGCCAATCACGGGGCGTCGGTAAGGATGACGTGTAAAAGCGAGAGATATGAACTCTTCATAGAGTGCCCCCTGGGGATTTGCCTCCTTTCTCTGCCTGCGCTCTTCCAAGACCACCTGCCTCTCTTCAAAAAACTCGCGCATCACTATATTTGCCATTCTATCAGCTTCAATCCGCGCCCAAAGTTCTAATTTATTAGCAGGAAGGCTCACGTGGTATTCAGTTAAGTCTATACTCGTTGAGGCATTTATGTTTACCCCCCCGGCCTCGGTGTAGAGCCGGTCTATCTCGTTTGACCTCACCCATTTTTGTTGCTCCTTTTTTAAGGATTTCAGCCGATTACGGAGCTTCTCAGCTTTATCTGCGTCTTTTTCTCTCTCAAGGAGTTTTTCCGTTTTAATGATTCTGGCGAGGACCACTTTTTCCCTGGCAAAGTTTTTGGTCCCAATAGTCGGAGTACCTTTGAACATCATGTGTTCGAGCAAATGGGCTGTGCCCGTTTTCCCTTCCTCTTCGTCTACTCCTCCTACCCGATACGTAACGTAAAGGGCAACGGTAGGGCTCTGATGGCGCTCCAGAATGATGACTTTTAATCCATTGGGGAGTTCAAAGAAACGGGTTTTTTGCTCCAGGGGGGAGCTTGAGGTAATCCCCACCGCCGGAAGGGCTGATAAGACCAAAAGGGTGAAAACAGAGATTATATAGAAACTCCTGGACGCTCTAATCATCGTATGAGGGAAGGGTAGGACGCGTACCTTTTTTATTCCACCAGTTAAAGGCAAAGTAAGCGAGCATCACCAGCCCCACCAGAATGATAAAAGAGGCGGAAAAGAAGTACATAATGAATATTTGCGGATGGGGAATCTCGTATGCCTTAATGAGGGCGCGCACCCCGATGTATATGACAAACGGGGCGCCACATCCGGACAAAATTACTTTTACCCATTTGGATCCTATGCCGTTCATGGTGCCTTTATATCGATAGAGCGCATTTTGCACAAGAAAAAACTGGAGGGATGAGGAATTCTCTATCCCCCCAGTTGTCCTGTACAGACCTGTTTGGTTCTATCCTTGCAGCGAGGAGAACCCCCTTTCAAAGGCCTCAATATTTTTTTCCCTTTTATCTCCCGAAAAAATGAGAGAAAGGGCGGCGATGAAGTCATCCCGGCTAATGGGCAAGTCTCCCACGGCTGCCGTTGCCCCAACCATGATGATATTTCCCAGGATAGGATTCCCCATCTTTACCGCCTCTTCGGTGGCTTTTATGAGCCAGTAGCGTGAGGTGTGCTTTTGCAAAATTTGTCTCACCTCTGTATCCGATGGATAAACGGCCTCCCCTGCAATAACTCCGGAGGGATAGATGGGCCTTATATTAGAAACGACTTTTACCTCCGGATTCCCATAGCGTGCGAGCACCCGGATAGCTTCAATGGGTTCCAAAGAAACGACGAGGTGCGCCTTTCCAGAAGGAATCTGGGGGCTCCAGACAGAACTTTCAGAAACCCTGATATGGCTCATAACGGATCCCCCTCTCTGAGAGGCCCCGAAGGTTTCACCGATGGTAATACGGTAACCTTTTCTTACCAGCATATTCGATAGGATCCGGGAAGCCATAACGTTTCCCTGACCTCCAACGCCGGTGATTACAATATTGTAAGGGTCATGTACGAGCTTTGCTGTTGTCATCTCTTATGCCACCTCCTTGCGATTTATTGCCCCCCGGGGACAAACATCGGCGCAGACACCACACCCCACACATATTACCTGGTCTATCTCTGCCTTTCCTTTTTCTTTATTCCATACCAGGCCCGGGCAGCGGAATACCCTCGTGCAGAAACGCCCGCATCCGCATTCTTCTCCAAGGCAGAGAGTTTCATCGACTCTCATTTCATAATTTTTCTTTCCCCTCCGCTGGGGACTGAGGGCACAGAACTGGCTTAAGATAAGTACCTTGACACCCCTTTTGTCCTCCATCAGCTCCGTTAATGTTTGAAGGGTGTCGTTTAGCTCGAATGGGTTGCGAATTTCCACCCGGGCACCAATCGCCTGACAGATACGAGCCATATCGATCGCAGGGACAGTTTCACCGAGGACGTTAAAGTCCTGACCGGGATGGGGCTGAAAGCCTGTCATGGCCGTTCCACCGTTGTCCAGTATTACTAAGGTTGCGTTTGATTTGTTATGGACGGCATTTATCAGCGCCGGTATTACCGCATGATAAAAGGTAGAATCTCCGCAGACGGCCAATACGGGCTGTTCCATACCGAACTGGTCGAGTTTACCAAATCCGCTCGCAAGGCCCATTCCGGAGCCCATAGAATGGACAGTTTTTAGTGTTTCAAAGCCCGTGGGCCTTACGGCCATCGTGTAACAACCTATATCTCCACAAACAAACCCATTTCCTCCTTCCAGCTCCAGTGCTTTGCGGATGGTAAAGAAAGAAGCCCGATGGGGGCAACCCGGGCAAAATACCTGGTCTCTCACGGGGGCATGCACAAAAGCGGAGAGCTTGGCCGATTGGTCATACTCTTGAGGTACGGAAGTATAGGTGATCCCGAGAATTGAAGTGAGGGCATTTATGACTAAATCGGGGTTCATTTCTCCCACCATGGGGAGAAACCCTTCATTTTTTCCGTAAAACTTTTTAATTCCCACTTCACCGGCTTTTTCCGCCGCCAGAACTTTCACATTTTCTTCCAGGAAGGGTATTACTTCTTCCACTATCATGACCTTATCTGTTTTCGCCAGGTACTTGGTCAGTAACTTTGGTGGGAGGGGCCAGGTAGTTCCTAACTTCAGTATACCCACCCTATCTTTAAGCCCGAGCACATCCAGTGCCTCCCGGCTGTAAAGATAACAAGCGCTACTCGTGATTATTAGCAATTCCGGTTTTTCCGGCCCTTCGTAGTAGTTGAAGGGGGAATTTTCAAAGATTTCTTTCGCCCGATTTAACTTGTTTTGCTGCTCCTTGTGTCTCCATTCCACCGGGGCGCTCGAGATGATACCCTCATCAGGGTCAAGGATAAATCCCTTAAACTTAAACTCGGCCTTTCTCTTAGTATTTGGTAGTTCGCCATAGGTTACGTTTCCGCTGGCATGGGACATACGGGTTACGCTTCGCAGCATTACGATTTGCTTTAGTTCTTCCGACAATTCGAAAGCCCACTTCGTCATATCCTTGGCTTCCTGGAAGTTTCCCGGCTCTAGAAGAGGCATTTCCAGTTGACGTGCGAAGTAACGGGATTCCCCTTCGTTCACACTGGAAAGGGCCCCCGGGTCGTCGCAGGAGACGAGGATAATCCCTCCCCTGGTTCCAGAATAAACGAGATGTAGAAGAAAGTCAGAGGCTACGTTCACCCCATTTTGCTTCATGGCGCAAAGGGCCCTAAGTCCAGCAAAAGAGGCCGCAGCGGCCACTTCTAACGCCACTTTCTCGTTTGAAGACCACTCCACATAAACGTTTCTTTCCCGAGCAATACGGGATAGATTCTCAATAATTTCCGACGAGGGAGTGCCGGGATAACCGCTTGCCACATTAACCCCCGCCTCCAAAGCACCTCTCACAATAGCTTCATTCCCCATGAGCAAATAGGTAGCGCCTGCTACCGGATCAATCAAATAAGACATGAACGTGACCTCCTTATTACGCTATCAATCGGTTTAGGGTTTCGCCGTTTAATCTGAGGTAAGACAACGGCTCGACGTTTATCAGATTCTCTTCCAGAGCCCGTTTTAACCCGCGGCTCTTTTTGTTACCCGCTGCCCAGATAAGATGTTCAAGGTTTTCCCGGGGCATTTCCTGTATGAAGAGATAACCGTCTTTTACTGCTTCTGCCACGAGCTCTTGACCCCTTTCGGTCCGAATAATAAGGGTATTCATGTCTGGCCTACCTTCCAAGACACCCACCGAGATGTCAGAAAACTCAGATGTCATATCTATGCAGTACAAGCAGCCTGTAGGGACGAGGGGCCTTATCTCCGAGAGGGGTACCTCCATAGTGGTGCCATTATCGGAAAAAACTTGCAGAATCTCCGCCGGAGGAGGGGGGATGTCTACTTTGCTTATTCGGCCTATTTCGATTCGCTCTGCGACAAATGGTTCAAATTGCCTATAGTCTACCGCCCAAGTACAGAACAAGCCGACCACCAGCCCAATTGGATAAGAGTCCTTGTACATCTTCATCTGCCCGGTAGCCAAAATTTGGCAAGGGGTGCCCACGACGCCGATATTGTTAGCCCCCTTTTCTACCGCTTCGTTCAGGGAGGCTAAAGTTGGAGCGGCCGAGTATTTGGATTGGGCACACTTCAGTACCTCCTCCGGGGTCTTTACATATTTGGGTACCGGAAGAAGGCCCTCTCTATCCGTTAATACGGCACCGCTGATAAAACCCTTTCTCAGGGCATAGTAAATGAGGGAGGTTACCGTTCCCCCCGCCTGGGCTTTTACGCCCTTCATCTTTTCACCCCCTCGGGCGGTAACAATTGCACGGTAGCTGCCCAAAGGAGAAGCCTCGTAGGTGGTTCCGAAGAGGAAACTTGAAAGCGCGTCCAGATCCACCTCAACTTTAGGACAAAAGGCAAAACACCGCCCGTTTTCAACCGTACAGGGGAAAAGGACGGCTGTTTTTCCCCGGTGAGAGCGATAGTAAGGGCACAAGTTTATACAGGCACCACAACCTGTGCATAGTCCTTTTGCCATGACCATTTCGCGTATTTCCTGCTGTCCACGCGTCACCTTCTTTTCTTCCATTCACCAAACCTCCCTCCCAGTAATCTTCTAAAATTTACCCTGGACGCTTCACATACTGCATCGTGCCGTCAGGGATTACGGCTACACGTTTCCTACCAGAATATTCCTTCGTTAGCAATTCAAGGACTTCTGACCATGACTTTACTATAACCGCATCATCGGGATGGCAGATGAGATCAAGCATTGTTCGGTCCGGACAAGGGGCAAAAACAATGAGCTTCTTTAGGAAAGCCACCGCCGATTTACCACCTTTTGCCTTGGGGGTGTAATGACGCCCTCCGTAGTCAGTGCCCCAGGCTCGCATAACGTAATGGGGCACCTGTCCTTCCGGTGCGTCGGCAATGAGCACTGCGGTAGCAGAGCCGTCCAGTTTTAGCACATTCAAAGCGAGGAGTAGCGCAATGGCCGATTCATTTGCCTTAGCATAGGCATTGCAGATGGCGATGTCGTAGCCTCCTTGAGTGGTAATACCGTAATGTTCTTTTCCCTCCTCGGCCCCTGCCCGATGGGTAGCCCGGAAAGGACCAGCATAGAGATTTGTAATCTCGCCCCTTCTGTTTATAAGACAATCAATCTTAAAGTCTAAGCCGGCCATTTCGGCTGCCGCGTCACATTCTCCTCTCATGATATTTTGATCAAAATTTCCCAAACCCGTCCTTGTTGGGTCGTGATAAAGGCGGTTGTGGAACTGATTGATGGCTTCAATCCCCGCGACCCCCGGCAAGATGATCTTTCCACCCCCACCAAAACCCACGTGTACATGGGGCGTAATGCAACCAATTCCAATTTTCAAATCGCAACTCATAACCTCTCGGTTGATCCAAATCTCTACCCCCGTGGGGGTGCGTCCTACCCTCACCGTATTCTGAAAAGGGTCGTGGTTGTATATGGCATAGTTTTCCACTATGTAATCCCCAAGTTTTTTACGGGCATTGATCATATCATAAGCACCATGCGTACCCAACGCCCAGACAAACCTTATATGATCCCTTTCGAGACCGGCTTGGTGAAGCTGCTCAAGGACAAAGGGTGCTACTTCTTTCACCGGTGTAGGACGAGTCATGTCATCAAAGATTATGACCGCCTCTTTTTTTCCCTTGGCGAGGGCCACAAGTCCTTCTCCTTCAATAGGGGTGGCGATTTTCTTCTCAATCTCTTCGCGAGAAAGGCCTTTTTTCTCAAGTCCCGGGGAGGTGAGCTCATCTACCTCCCATTCCTGCGGGAAGGTTAGTTCCCGCTCCACATTTTCATACCATAGGCGAGAGGGCACCCTTACCGACTTCATCCTTTTGCCTCCTCTGGGGAATCAAAAATGATTACAATAAGACGGCGGGGACCGTGCATCCCTTTAAAGGGAGTCGCCTTTATATCTGCCGTCATGCTAGGGCCGGTAATAAAGGTAAACTGGGAAGGTATCCGCTGGCCATTTTTGAAGACCTCATCTGTCGCCACTTCGTAAGTAGGAACGACCCGGTCGGTAGGAACAAGGGCAATGTGTGCAATGGGGGCAAGAGATATGAGACGCGGTTCTTGTTCGTCGTGGATAATTCCCAAGGTTCCACTTTCCGCAACGGCAAAGTTTACCCCCGTCAGGCCGGCCTGTACCTCTTCAAAAACAACCTTTTTGAATTGGTCCCGATCGGTAAAATCAGTATGGGGCCGGATGGAAATGCCCCATTCTCTACCCGCACCTGGGAAATCAAATGGTTTCACCACCTCATCCGTGGATACAATTACCTTTGTAATGCCTTCTTCCTCCAAAACAGAACGTAGCTTCGCCTTTACTTCTTTCGCACTTTCTACCCGCTGTACGATGGCCTCCTGCTTTGTCAGCTCATCTATCAGCCTTTCCAGCAATTCTTCTTTAGAAAAGGAGAATTCTCTTAAGGGAGGCAAAACCGGTCGGGGTGGCAAAAGCGGTTGCTTTACCTGCCTTAGTCTCTCGAGTATCTCTTCGCGGGCGCCCATGATCACCTCCCTTTCCTTTGTCCCCACCATTCCCGGAAGGTTTGCCTACTTGCGGCGGGGAAGTCCCGCTCTTTAAACCATCCGGTGAAAAATTGTCCCATGCTGGAAAGCCAACCCTCCTTTTCGTACTTTTTCATCATAACGCGACTCAATTTAATAGAAAAATCCCACCGGGCACGCTTCTTATTCGCCATATGCCAGATACGGAAGAATAAGCGCTCTTTTGCCGGTCTCCTTTTTGGTCGGAAGCGGGCATCCATTTCCACTTCCCGAAATCGGTAGTAAAGGAAGAGGGCAGGGTGGTCGATTCCGGCCGGGCAGATACTCCGGCAAGTACCACAGAGGGTGCAGGCATGATAAAGGTCTGCCGTCCTATCGAAACCGAGGAGGAGGGGGTTCAGAATCTGACCCATAGGGCCAGAATACGCAAAGCCGTAAGGATAACCCCCGATTTTTGTATAAACGGGGCAGGTATTGAGACAGGCCCCGCACCGTATGCACCTGAGCACTTCCCTCGTCTTCTCGTCTTGGTAGAAAATGGACCTCCCATTGTCGACAATAACGATGAAAAGCTCTTCAGGACCGTCTATTTCCCCCCTCTTTTTAGGCCCCGTATCCATGGTCACATAGGCTGAAATCTTTTGACCTGTACAACTGCGGCATAGGAGTCTAAGAAGATGCATTGCATCTTTCATGTCGGGGACCACTTTTTCCGGGGTCATTATAGAAACCTGGGTCCGGGGAGATGACTTATTAAACCTGATATTACCTTCGTTTTCCACATTTATGATGGTACCCGTCTCAGCCACAGCCATATTAATACCCGTGAGGCCCAATTTTATGTGGTGGAATTTATCACGCAAATACAGACGGGCAGCATAGCCTAACTGAACGGGATCGGTGGTATCTTCCTTAAGAATGCCCATTTTCATAAAGAGATCACGAATCTCCTCCACTGGTACATTAATGGCCGGACCCACGATATGAAAGGGTGGACGATTGAGTTGCTGGGCGATGAACTCTCCTAAGTCTGTTTCAATAGGTTCTATCTGGGCCTCCTTCATCACCTCGTTCAATCCTATCTCTTCCGTTACCATTGATTTTCCCTTGGTAACAAAGGAAACACCCCGCTCCCGAGCAAGATTAACAATTATGTCCCTTGCCTCTTTTCCATCCCGCGCCCATAGAACTTTCGCCCCCGCCTCTACGGCATTTTTTTCGAATTGTTCCAGTAATTCCGGTAAACGGGCAACGGATTCTGCCCTGATGGCTTGACTTAAGGCAAGTGCTTTTTCAGGATCGGGGAAAGAACCCATCACCTGAACACGTCGCATCGCGATGATGGGGGGAAGCAGTCCCAGGAAAGCCCGGGCATATTCATTTTTAACCTCGTGTTGGGCAATTTCGTTGAATTCTTCCGTCCTTGCTTTCATTTTATACCCTCTGAAATTCAGGCCCGGCAAGAAGCTGGGCGATGTGAAGAACCTTTTTTTCTATTTTGTGCCGATGCAGATAGCCATCAATGTTGAGGTAACACCCCGGTTCACATGTAACGAGAAGATCCGCCCCGCTGTTGGTAAAGTGATTTACCTTCTCTTTCACCATCTCTTCGGAAATGTAGTGGTAACGCTCGGCAAATTCCCCTCCGAAACCGCAACATATCTCGGCCGCGAAGAGAGGTACCACCTCAGCCCCCTCTATGGCGGAAAGCAACTTTTTGGGCTGGGCAGAGATCCCCAATCCCCTGAGGATGTGGCATGACTCATGGTAAGTAATCTTACCCATGTAAGACGCGCCGATTTCAGAAACACCGGCCACATCTACCAAATACTGGCTTAATTCGTATATCCTCTCGGACAACTCTAATGCCCGGGTGTACCATTTCGATTCCTCCATCAAGAGCTTGGGGTAATGGTGTTTTACCGTATAAACACAAGAGCCCGCAGGAGAAACAATAACCTCGTCATCTCCAAAGATAGTTATAAACCTCCGGGCAGCTTCAAGGGCGTAATCCCTATAGCCGGCATTTAACGCGGGCTGACCACAGCATGTTTGCTCTTCGTGATAAATTACGGTCGCTCCCGATCGCTTAAGCAACTCTAAGGCCGCCATCCCGATGGAAGGGGCGAAAACATCCACAAGACATGGCACGAACAGGGAAACCTTTTTCATTTTAACCCCCTTAAACACCTAAGTATGCCTTCTTCACCTTTTCATTCTTTAACATTTCTTCCGCCGTACCCGCTATGGTAATTTTACCCGTTTCTATGACGTATCCCCTTTTGGCAATTTTCAGGGCCATAGAGGCATTTTGTTCGACGATAAGCACGGTTGTCTTGCGGGCATTTATCTCTCTAATTACTTCAAAAATGCTGTTTACCACCATGGGAGCCAGACCCAATGAAGGCTCATCGAGCATAAGCAGGCGCGGATTGGACATCAGACTACGTCCGATGACGAGCATCTGTTGCTCCCCACCGCTTAATGTCCCCGCATCTTGATGTTGCCGCTCCTTGAGAATGGGGAAAAGCTCAAAGACATATCCAAGGTTCGCTCTTATTTTCTCTTCCTTTCCTCCGTGGACCCAAGCGCCCAGGTAGAGGTTTTTGTATACGCTCATTTGGGGAAAGATCTTTTTATCCTCCGGGCAAAGGGTAATTCCTTCTCTCACAATGGCATAGGCAGGCATTTCATCGATGCGTTTCCCTGCAAACCAAATCTCTCCCCTCCGGGGTTTAACGAGCCCGGTGATGGTTTTGAGCAAAGTGCTTTTACCCGACCCGTTAGCCCCTAGAATGCATATGCATTCGCCCTCGTCCACTTCAATATTTATTTCCTTAAGGGCCTGGGATTGTCCGTAATAACAATCTAAATTTTTAACTGTGAGCAGCATATTGATCCCCCAAATACGAGGCTATAACTTCCCCGTTACTCGCCACTGCTTCCGGTTTGTCTACGATTAATTTTTTCCCGTAACTCAAGGCAAGGATACGGTCCGAGACATTCATAACGACTCTCATCTTGTGCTCAATGAGACAAATGGTTTTTCCCTTTTCCCTGATTTTTTTAATCAAATCAATAATCGCGTCAATTTCATCCATATCCACCCCGCCAAGGGGTTCGTCGAGGAGAACGAGCTCCGGATCACCGGCAAGGGCAAGGCCGATGGAGAGTTGTTTTTGTGCGCCATGAGGTAAAAGGGCAGCAGGCACATTTTTAAAGGAGCCCAATCCGATAAACTCTGCCATTTCATGTGCCCGTTGCTTTGCTTCCCGCTCCTTTTGTCGCCTTTCTCGGTAACCGAAAATGGAAGCGGCAATACCGAGTTCCCTCGTTTGCCTCTGCCCGATGATCAGGTTCTCTAGAACGGTGTGTTGCATGAAAAGGGTTGTGAGCTGAAAAGTGCGTCCAATGCCCAACCTTGCAATTTGATATGGCTTTAGGCCACTTATCTTCTTTCCCTTGAAGAAAATTTCCCCTTCCGTAAGAGGAAGAAAACCGGTAATGAGATTGAAAAGGGTCGTTTTCCCGGATCCGTTGGGTCCTATAATGCTGTAAATTTCCCCCTCCGTGATCTCAAAAGAAACGCCGTCTATTGCCTTAAGGCCGCCAAAATACTTGGTCACATTTTTGACTTCGAGTATCCCACCTCCCATCTGTTAGCCCTCCTTTTTAAATCTCTCTCCGAGAAGTATGCGTACTCCCCCTACGATACCGAAAGGTAAAAACCTGATGGTCAGTATGAGAATAATTCCGTACACCACGAGGCGCCAGCCACCTAAGAAGTGGAGTTCTTCGGAAAGGATGGGCAGGAAAATGGCCCCTATAATGGGTCCGATTAGGGTACCAACACCCCCTATCATGACGTTCAAAAGAATTTCAAAGCTGGTAACAAAGTGGGCATTTTCCGCCATGAGGGAACCCATGTAGGAGGCAAAAATACCTCCGGCAAGGCCTGCCAGAAGGGTACTTATGGTAAAGCAAATAACCTTATCTCTCATCGTGTTAATCCCGAGGGCCTGGGCAAGGTCTTCATTACCCCTTATAGCAATGAGCCTTTTGCCGGAGAGGGATGAAATCAGGCGGTAGATAATAAGGATGGTGAGACAAACGAAGAAGAATACTAAATAGTAACAGTTTTGAGTACTTTCAAAGGAAAGGGCACCCAAAACTGGGAGGTTTATCGGGTCTGGACGAGGTAAACCAAATAGTCCCCGGGCGCCCCCCGTTACATCGTCCCAGCGGGCTATAACGTAGTAGATGGCAATTCCCAGGCACATAGTGGCAATGGGAAAATAGTGACCGCGAGTGCGTAAAGTAGGTAGCCCTGTAATGAATCCAATGACGGCCGTAAGGAGGCAACCAAGTGGAAGGGCTACCCAGAAAGACAGCCCCATTTTTTGCATTAGCAGGCCGGTTGCGTAAGCCCCGATTCCAAAGAAAGTACCCTGGGCCAGGTTCAACTGCCCCGCGTATCCTAAAATTAGGTTAAGAGAAAGGGCAGAGATTATCCAGATGCCACTCATCACAAATATGTGAAGGTAGTACTCATCCTTGACTATCTGTGGGATACTCAAAATAATGACGATTAGAATGCATAGGATTATTGCTTTTTTCTTTTTCCCCATCACTTTGCCCCCTTCATCCATGTGACTTTCCGAATAGACCTGTCGGTTTCACGGCAAGTAAAATAACGAGGAGACCGAAGATAATAGCTTCGGTAAAAAAATTCGTTACATAGGAGGTTACAATGGTTTCCAGAAGACCTATGATGTATCCTCCCAGTACGGCACCAATGAAACTTCCCATGCCGCCGACAATAATAATAACAAAAGCCATACCTATTACCGTATGCCCCATGGCGGGATATATAAGGAGAATGGGGGCGACGAGGACGGCCGCAACCGCTGCCAGGGCTGTGCCAATGCCAAAAGTAATACCCCTCATATGACTGATATTTATACCCATGAGGAGAGCCCCGTCAGGGTTCTGGGAGGTAGCTTCGATGGCAGCCCCGAGCCTCGTTTTTTTTATGAACAGATGCACGAGCCAGATCATGACAGCGGCAGTTAATATGACAATCACCCTCTGCATGGTAATCATGACCCCCATGATCTTTATGACTTTTTCACTGGGGCCGGAAAATTGCCTGAATTCTGGCCCCCACAGGCTCAGAGCCGTATTTTCCAATACCAAGATGAGCCCAACGGCAACGATGAAAGAGTTAATCAGGGGTTTGTCGTAAAAAGGCCTGAAGACAATTCGCTCGAGAAGGATGCCGGCCACGAAGAGTAAAGCCATGGAAACAAAAAGGGCCACCCAGTACGAGGCACCGAAAGAAACGATCGCAAAGTACGCAAAGTAGGCCCCGATCATGTAAAGAGTACCATGGGCAAAATTGGGCACATTCAGAATGCCGTAAATAAGAGTTAATCCCAGGGCTACCATCGCGTATACGGAGCCCAGCATAATACCGTTGATGACTGTCTGTAAAAGGATACCCACTACGCGACCTCCTCAAAGAGGTCCAGGGGGCATTCCCCCTGGACGGTTTTTAAATGGTTCAATATTTTTCTGTGAATACCCAATCCGGTGTGGCCACGGGGAAGGGCTCAGAAAACTTACCTTTAACGAACTCCACACCTAAGACTCGACCTTTTACCGCCCCGTTAGGGAATATCTTCTCATTCTCGTAAGGATCGTTATCCTTTACCAGGGGCATCTTCATAAGGCGTGGGTCTTTGAGGGCGCTCATGATTTTGTAAACATCTTCCGTGGTACCCGCCAGTTTTATCGCGGCTAGGTAGTAAATAATGTTCGCATAGGCAATGGAAGATTCATGGACGGGTATCTGGTCTTTCCCGTACTTTTCCTTAAACTTCTGAATGAATTTCTTGGCCGCGGGGAAAGGGTAAAGCATGAGCGGACAGGTACCTATGGAGCCGTTTAACATGTTCGGGTCCGGCACAAACTGTAACATCTCCTCCAGCTTCCCACGTTCAATGACGATAAAACCGCCTTTGAAGCCCAGTTCCCTTGCCTGTTTTATCTGCATAGCATCGGGTTCTGAAGATGAACCGATAAGGATGCAATCGGGATTGGTGGCCAAAGCCTTTGTGAGAAGGGGATAGTAATCGGAAACTTTCATGAAATCCACCGGGATATGAGTGGTTATGATTCCGCCCTTCTTTTGCCAGTATTTTTCAAAAAGGCCGCTCCATAGCTTTCCGTAGTCATAGGCATCGGGCATCATGGCGCACCTTTTCCATCCATGTTTGTCCATGGCCCTGTTAGCCCATGCCTGAACGTAGGCCATCATGGCCGGGGGCCCTCGAAAAATAAGTTTATTTCCTGACGTTACGCATACCTGGTTGGTGGTATAAGCACAGATGATAAACTTCTCCTTTTCGTTGATAGCCATAAGGCCAAAGATACCACCACTGGAAGGGTTGAAAACCATCTTGGCCCCTTCCTTATGGACGAGCCTCTTGGCATTACTTACCGTAAGAGCCGTTTGGAACTGGTCATCAAGGCTAATGAGTCTTACCTGATACTTTTTGTTCCCTACCTCAAGCCCCCCCATTTGGTTAACTTGGTCTACCGCCATCTGTAGACCCATCTGAAGGTTCTTGCCGAATTTAGCCCCCCCACCGCTAAGGGGCCCGCTGTAGCCAATGGTAATAATGTTTTCACTCGCCACAACGGGCGGGCTTGTCATTACCATGAAAAGCCCCAAGAAAAACGCGACCAAAATGCAGCACCATTTGCCTTTCATAACCACCCTCCTTTTTATTTAATTTCCATGTCCATCCGATAGCCAAGGGCGGAAGAAATTTGCATTGCCGTCATCTTTACGGCTTTAATAATTTCTTCCCAGCCCTTTTCCTCCATCCTGGCCTTCGAACCCGTCATACTTAAGGCAGCAATGACGCGACCGGATTTGTCCCTCACCGGCGCGCCTACACAGGCTACCCCAAGGATAGTCTCCTCCCTGTCTTCCGCATATCCCTGTTTTACTATGGTTTTTAACTCCCTCATTAAATCCCTACTCTTCGTAATAGTATTTACGGTCTTCTGGGGAAAGGGGGCTTTAATCAAAATAGCTTTTTGGATATCCGGCGATGCAAAGGCAAGTAGAACTTTCCCTCCGGCGGTAGAATGAATGGGCATGGTAGATCCCGGCTGAGGATACAGAAGGAAAGGGTCTTTTGGTTCGTATCTGTGCACTATCAAGGCGGCATCGGCGGCGAGAATGGAGATATGAACCACCTCTCCAAACTTTTCAGATAAACTTACCGCCCATGGTTGTGCGGCCCTACCCAATGGGCTTTGATTGATAAACAGAGCACCAAGCTGTAAGACCTTAAATCCGAGCTCATAACGGCGTGACTGGTCATCACGTTTCAAAAAATCTTTTTTCTGAAGGGTTGTCACTAAAGCATGAGCGGCACTCTTGGAAACACCGAGACGTGCGGCAATATCAGAAATACCCAGACTCTCTACTCCACCCTGGAATATCTCGAGAATCTCCAGCGCACGCTTTACGGACTGGATCATGAAAGCACCATCTTTTATTATGTACATTGTTCGGTAATAAAAAATTCTTATTTTGTCAATCAAAAAAATGTTAAAATATAAAAAACATCTGTCCAAAGGGGGAAATCATGAGAAAAGAAAAAAGTTACGTATTTTCAGATAATGACGCCCTTTCTATGGTTAGGAGGTCCATGCTTTACGCCTGCGGCTGGAATTACAGTGAAATAAAAAGACCCTTTGTCGCTATCGTGAACACTTACAATGAAATGCATCCGGGCCACCAGCACCTGCGAGCCATTGCCGAAAGAGTCAAAGGAGGGGTGAGAACGGCAGGTGGTATGCCTTCGGAGTTTTCTACCATCGCCCTCTGTGATGGTCTGGCCAACGGTCACGAAGGGATGAAGTACCCGTTGCCCAGTAGAGAAATTATTGCCGCTTCCATTGAGTGCGTGATAAAGGCCCATTGTTACGATGCGGCTGTTTTCATAGGATCGTGCGACAAAATAATACCTGCCATTCTTATGGCTGCGGCTCGTCTTGATATACCCTCCATAATAGTAACCGGCGGCCCCATGCCGGCAGGTTATTGGGCAAGGGAAGGTATAAGAGCTTCCGTGTCACGGTACGGCCAGATGATGAAGAAAGTGTATACTGAAAGCTACTCTGAAATCATCAGGGAAGAAGCCCTCGCCTCCTTTTACCCTTGCGCCGGGGCTTGCTGGGGAATGGGAACAGCCAATACCATGGCCTGCCTATGTGAGGCCCTTGGCATGAGCCTTCCCGGTGATGGCACGGCCCCCGGGGTGATGGCGAAAAAGATGAGGTTAGCGGAGATGGCGGGGGAAAAGGTGATGGAACTTCTGGAGCAGGGCATAACACCCCGCAAGATAATGACGAAGGCGGCTATAGAGAATGCCCTAAAGGTTAACTTGGCCATCGGTGGGTCTCTGAACACGGTTTTGCACCTTCCCGCCCTTGCCGATGAGCTGGGATTAAAGCTAACTTATGAGGATTTTGACCGTTTTTCCCGTGAAATTCCCCACTTATCCAATGTGGAACCGGCCGGCCCTTATTCCGTAACGGAATTTGACGAAGCGGGGGGTATTCCCGGTGTAATGAAATCTATGGCAGAACTTCTGGACCTCTCGGTCCTCACCGTCACGGGAAAAACACTGGGAGAAAACCTGACCGAGGGGGCCATCTTCTCTGAAGACATAATTCGCCCCTTATGGAATCCCATTCATCCCTACGGCGGTATTGCCGTTCTTAAGGGAAATCTCGCAAAGAGGGGTGCCGTGATAAAACAGGTAGCTGTAAAAGAGGAACTGTGGAAATTCAAGGGCCCCGCCCGGGTTTTTAATAGCGAGGAAGAAGCCTTAACAGGAATAGGGGAGGGGAAAGTAAAGACCGGAGATGTGGTTATCATCAGGTACGAAGGGCCTAAAGGTGGACCGGGAATGAGAGAAATGGCACTGGTGAGGGTTGCATTGAAACTCTCCGGCCTTGGAGAATCCACATACCTGGTTACGGATGGACGTTTTTCAGGCTACAGCGATGGTCCCTGTGTGGGTTATTTAACACCGGAGGCGGCGGAAGGAGGTACTATTGCCTTTGTCAGAGATGGCGATACAGTGAACATCGATATCACGGAAAGGAGACTAGACGTAGAGATAGAAGAAAAAGAACTGGAGAGGCGGAAGAGAGAATGGACGCCTATCCACAAAGAATTACCCCCTGGGTATCTGAACCTCTATGCGCGGCTGGTTTCTCCCGCCGATGAGGGAGCCGTAATAAAATAGGGCCAACCTTATGAATTTTTCATGGATGCGGGCTGACCGGTGGATTCCAGTACCCGCATCCACACATTTCCCCCGGGGTCCACTTTCTTTCCCGAGGTGACGTATTTTAAGGGCAAATGGACATACTCGCCCCGGTACAGTCCTACCAGCATACCCGTCTTCCCTGCCATTCCTGCATGGACCGCATACTGTCCCAGCGCAGCACAGTAGATACTGTCGCTCGCGTTGGCCGGAACGGAACGAATCATGTAGCTTGGGTCTATGTATTTGAGGTTTATTTCCATCCCGATTTTCTTAAAGTACTCTTCAATGGATTCCTTCAAAAAAATTCCAATATCCAAAAGTTTTATGTTTCCTGAGGCATCATAACCCACGCTGTCTTTATCGTGGGGAATAAGATCCTGACCGGCCCCTTCCGCCACCAGAATTACGCAGTGCCTCCTGCGCCGCAGCCGTTCTTCTAGGGCCCGCAGGAAACCTTTTTCCCCCTCCAAATCAAAGGGTACTTCAGGTATTAATACAAAATTTGCTTCATTCTGGGCTAAGGCAGCATGCACGGCAATATGGCCGGACCTGCGCCCCATTAGTTTTACGAGACCAATGCCATTAGGTGCCCCTTTTGCCTCTACGTGGGCACACTGAATCGCCTTTACCGCTTCAGAGATGGCGGTGTCAAAGCCGAAAGTTTTGTCAATCAGATTAAGGTCGTTGTCGATGGTCTTAGGGATACCTATGACGCTAATGAAAAGGCCATTTTTCTCGATTTCGTTAGCGATTTTCTCTGCCGCTCTCATCGTACCGTCTCCCCCAATGCAAAAGAGAATGTCCACATTCATTCGCTTTAAAGCCGTCACCATTTCCCCGATATCCTGGTTGCCACGGGAAGAGGACAAGATACTCCCCCCATGCGTATGGATATCATCTACTTCTTCCGGTGTGAGTTCCATCATTTCATGGCGGTAACGGGGGATAAGCCCCTGAAAGCCGTATTTGATGCCCACTATGTTTTGGACGCCATACCGGTAGTATAGTTCCATGACGATAGACCTTATCACGTCGTTTATGCCTGGACACAAACCGCCGCAGGTTACAATGGCCGCTTTAGTTTTAGACGGGTCAAAGAAGATGTGTTCCCGTGGACCGGCTATTTCGAGAGATAAGGGTATTTCCTTCGATTCCATATCTTTCATGTAAGTTTGTAGGTCATTATAGAAAAGGATACGTTTATCGTCGGGAGTAAAGTAGCTCGTGGTAATAGGAGAGGGGATAACCGGTTCTCCTAGGGATTTAATGGTAAAATCCAGAAAATCTTGTTCCATGCTATTTCCCTCCTCGGATGGTCTTCAATACATAGTGAAAGGTGGATTGACGAGTGTCCCCCCCAAAGTCTCTTTAGCGTCCTTCAAAAATACCCGGCGCCCAACCACTTTTAATCTCCCCTCCGCAAACCACTGTATGGCCTGCGGATAAATGCGGTGCTCTTCCCGAAGTATTCTCTCGGCCAGGCTTTCTTCCGTATCGTCGGGATGGACTGGTACGACGGCTTGAATTATGATAGGACCGCTATCGACTCTTTCATCAGCGAAGTGTACAGTACACCCGGAAAATTTCACCCCATACTCCAAGGCCTGTTTCTGACCGTGCAGACCGGGAAAAGCGGGAAGCAAAGCGGGATGGATATTCATAATGCGTAGGGGAAAAGCACGGATAAAGACAGGGGTGAGAATTCTCATAAACCCTGCCATTACGACGAGATCTACTGCATGTTTTCGAAGCAGGGAAACCATTTCAAGGTCAAAATCTTCACGAGAAGCAAAATCCTGGTGGTTAAGGACAACATACCTGATACGGTGTCTCTCACACCGGGTAAGGGCATAGGCGTGGGGGTTGTTGCTTATTACTATTTCAATGCAGGCGTTCAAAAGCCCTTCTTCGATTGCGTTTATGATTGCCTGCAAATTTGAACCATTACCGGATACCAGTACTCCAAGTTTCAGACTCATATCAATACCACCGACGGTTCATTTTCTTTTTTCATTTTAATCGTTCCGATTATATACGCCTTCTCCCCCAATATTTCCAAGCGCTCCATTATTTTCCCAATTTCCTCCGGCGCAACAATAAGCATCATGCCTATACCCATATTAAAAACGCGGTACATTTCCTCTTCATCGACCTGTCCCCACTTCTTAAGGAGGGTAAAAATAGGCGGCACTGGCCAGGTGCCCTTTTCAATTACTGCCTGCACGGTGCCTCGTAATATACGCGGTATGTTATCATAAAATCCGCCTCCCGTAATGTGCACCATGCCTTTTACGGTAAAGGATTTAAGAAGGTTCAATATGGAGCGCACATATATCCTCGTTGGAGTTAGCAACACCGATTTTAGCGGCTCCCCGTAACCTTCAATTATTTCCTCACCTTTTAAATTTTTTTCTTTAAACACAATTTGCCGCACGAGGGAGAAACCGTTACTGTGCAATCCACTGGAGGCAAGCCCGATTACCTTATCTTCCACATGAATGGTAGAACCATCAACTATTTTTTCCCCCTCCACTACCCCAACACAGAAGCCAGCTAAGTCATACTCATTTTCTCCATACATCCCAGGCATTTCCGCTGTCTCGCCACCTATAAGGGCACAACCAGCTTCGCGGCACCCTTCTACAATACCATCAATGATTTTTGTATCTCGCTCGATATCCAGTTTACCTGTTGAGAGATAATCGAGGAAGAAAAGGGGTTCCGCCCCCTGGACAACGATGTCGTTCACCGACATAGCCACCAAGTCGATACCCACGGTATCATGGCGGTTGAACATCTGGGCAATTTTTAATTTGGTTCCAACCCCATCTGAGGAAGATACAAGAACCGGATTTTTATATTTTTTCACATCGAGGCGGAAAAGGCCACCGAAACCTCCTATTGAACCAATAATTTCCGGACGGAAGGTCTCTTTGGCTTTAGCCTTAATCCTGTAGACAAATTCATTGGCCAGATTAATATCTACCCCTGCACTTTTATACGCCTCTTTTCCCATACTAATCTTTCTCCCCTTAGGTTTGGATTTTTTTATCTCAGAGGGCGGAAAATGTCAATTTAATGGGGAATAATGTTTCCGTTGAACGAGAACCCTTCTTATGGCAATGTATATAAGAAAAAAAGCGGAAAGGTAAAGGTTTGATATGGAAAAGGTAATCGGAATACTCGATAAAATAGAACGCCCTCTCATATTTTGTCGGCAGGACGATTATGCTCACCTTCCCCAAATAAGGGATTTAGGGTCTTCTATGCGGATATTGATTAAAGAGCTAAAACAATACACCTTCCCCTCCGATAACCTCCTGGATGAATTTGCGGGACTCTTCGAGCATTTTGACGAAAAATCCATGGAAGAAAAGAAAGAATGTCTGAATCGGGCAGTGGAGGTTTTCGGCGAGATAAAAAACAGATACTTGAAAAGGGAAAATGAAAAAATATTTCAGCTCCTTTCCCAACCCGTCCAGTATATAAAAGGGGTTGGACCCCGCATCGCAACTATCTTAGAAAAAAAACGGGTATCAACGATAGAAGATTTGCTTTTCTTCCTCCCCCGCCGGTATGAGGACCGGAGGCACATAAAAAAAATAGCTGAAATAGTTATAGGGCAGAAGGAAACCATCGTGGGGGAGATTATCTCCGCGCAATTTCAGGGTTACGGAGCCAAGAAAGTTTTTGAGGTAACGGTAGGTGACCCCACCGGAAGACTGATAGCCACCTGGTTTAAAGGCAGCCACACTTTTTTAAAATCCACCTTTAGGCCGGGGCTAAGGGTTATCTTAACGGGAGAGGTCAGGGCATTTAAGGGTCTTAAATCTATGATACATCCCGATTTTGAAGTTATCTCCGATGATGAAGATGACGATTCTCTTCATTTTCGCCGGATTGTTCCTATTTACTCCGAATCGGAAGGCCTTCATCAGAAAACGATAAGAAAAATAGTACACTCTGCCCTCTCAATGACCCTTCCCATCTTGGAGAGCCCCATACCCGCTTATATCTGCGATGAACGCAAGCTCCCTCCCCTCAAGGAAAGCATCCTTTCCCTACACTTTCCAGCCTCAATGGATATTGTTTCTCAGCTCGAGACAGGTCAGTCGCCGTATTTGAGGCGCCTCATCTACGAAGAATTCTTTTTCTTCGAACTCGGAATGGCTCTGAGACGTAAAGAAGTCTCCTTCGAGAAGGGCATTAGCTTCAAAACAAACGGAGAATTGGTGCAAAGATTCTACCGCTTGCTCCCGTTTAACCTTACAGGGGCCCAGAGGAGGGTTATAAGAGAAATAGAAGAGGATATGAAAAAAGAACGTCCTATGAATCGTCTCCTTCAGGGAGATGTGGGCAGTGGTAAAACGGTAGTAGCCATGACAGCTATGGTAACAGCTTGTGATAATGGGTATCAGGCAGCCATAATGGCACCGACGGAAATCCTAGCAGAGCAACATTATAGAAATATAAATCTCTGGGCAGAGGGGGTTGGTTTAAAGGCAGTGCTGGTTACAGGTTCCCGGAAGGGGGCGGAGGCAAGGAAAATCATTAAAGGTATCGAATCGGGAGAAGTAAATATTATTGTGGGAACCCATGCCCTCATCCAGGAAAAATTATCCTTTCACAATCTGGGATTGGTGATTATTGACGAACAACATCGTTTTGGCGTCATCCAGCGGGCTGCCCTACGGGACAAGGGTGTAAACCCAGACGTGATAGTGATGACCGCCACCCCCATTCCCCGCACGCTCGCCATGACCGTCTACGGTGACCTCGATATCTCCGTGATCGATGAGCTTCCCCCTGGTAAAAAGCCCGTAAAAACTCAAGTGTATTACGAAAGCCAGAGGGAAAAAGTTTATCAGCTTATAAGGTCGGAGGTTAAAAAGGGACAGCAGGTCTTTATCGTGTACCCCCTAGTGGAGGAATCGGAAAACCTGGATTTAAAGGACGCTACAAATATGGCCGATCATCTGCAAAACATCGTTTTTCCAGAATTCAGAATAGGCTTAATCCACGGCAAGATGAGGCCCCGGGATAAAGACAGGATCATGTCTGCCTTTATCAGAAAGGAAATTGATATTCTCGTGTCCACAACGATAATCGAAGTGGGAATTGACGTACCAGAAGCCTCTCTCATGGTCATCGAACATGCAGACCGTTTCGGGCTTTCCCAACTCCATCAGCTCCGTGGTAGGGTTGGGCGTTCTGCCATCCCGGGACATTGTATTCTTATGGCGCAATATGATGTTTCCGAGGAGGCGAGAAAAAGGCTTTCCGTTATGGAACGCTCCAGTGACGGTTTCAGGATCGCCGAGGAGGATCTTGCCATACGTGGGCCGGGAGAATTTATGGGAACCCGCCAATCGGGCCTGCCAGATTTTAGGGTTGCCAGCATTGTCCGCGATGGCCGCATACTGAGCGAGGCACGTCAAGACGCCTTCCGCATTATAGAAAACGACCCTCGTCTCGAAAAACCAGAACATCAAGCTCTAAAACGCATGCTTCTTCATAGATGGGGAGGGAGACTGGAGCTCGCCAAAACTGGCTAAAGGGTTTTACTTTGACAAATTCCCTTATCCGATATAAAGACACGAGCCGGACAATGATGGAGCTATGAAATCAATTTCTTTAGGGCTTATTGGATTTGGAACCATAGGAACGGGGGTGGTAAAACTCCTGGGGGATGCAGGGGAGCTCCTAGCGAAGCGCCTGGGTGTTGAGCTGCGACTAAAGAAAATCGCGGATACAGATTTAAATAGAGTACGCCCTGTGTCAGTACCTTCCCACCTTCTCACCCGGGAACCCATGGATATAGTAAATGACCCGGAAATAGATATTGTAATCGAACTTATTGGGGGATTCGAACCAGCCAGAACCATAGTATTAGAGGCTCTAAGGAGAAAAAAACACGTGGTAACGGCCAACAAGGCTATTCTCGCAGAACACGGCCACGAATTATGGAAGATCGCTCAAGAGGAAGGCTGTGAGGTTGGTTTTGAGGCCAGTGTGGGAGGAACCATTCCCATCATCAAAACGATAAAAGAATCTCTGGTGGCCAATGAAATTGATTACCTGATGGCCATCATGAATGGGACCACGAATTACATTTTATCCAAGATGACCGATGAGGGAAAAGATTTTTCCGAGGCTTTAAAAGAGGCTCAGAAACTGGGCTTTGCCGAGGCCGACCCTTCCTTTGACATAGAGGGCAAAGACACAGCGCACAAACTGGCCATCGTACTCAGCCTCGCCTACGGTGGATCGGTGAAAACGAGCGATTTCTACTGTGAGGGAATAGAAGAAATAACCCTGCAGGATATAGAGTTTGCCAGGGAGTTAGGTTACCGGATAAAGCTCATTGCCCTTGCCCTGAGGCGGGGAGAAAAGGTGGAAACCCGTGTTCATCCCACCATGATTCCCTCCGACCATCTCTTGGCCAGTGTGGGAAGTAATTACAATGCGTTTTATCTCATCGGGAGTGCTTCTGGTCCCATCTTTCTCTTTGGCCAGGGCGCCGGGATGATTCCGACGGCCAGTGCGGTGCTTGGGGACATTGTGGATATTGCAAGAAAAATGCTCATACGTGGCGACATCAAACCGGCAAATGTGGATAACTCCAGTTTGCAAAGTCGGGTAAGCATCCTTCCTTTCGCTGATATTCGCACGAACTACTACTTTAGGTTCATGGCTGCAGACCGGGCAGGGGTGCTATCGAAAATTTCGGGCATTCTGGGGGAGCATAATATCAGCATTGCCTCGGTAATTCAGAAGGGAAGAAAAAAAGACGGGGCAGTCCCCATTGTCATGATTACCCACGAGGCAAGGGAGAGAGACGTTCAAGATGCCTTAAAAAAGATAGAAAAGCTCGACGTGGTTCACGAACGGGTAAAATTGATCAGAATCGAGGATGAAAGGCTCAAATGAAGTATCTTATAGTTTTAGCGGACGGTATGGCCGATTATCCTCTCGAAGAGCTAAAAGGGAAAACACCTCTGGAAGAAGCCCATACCCCGCACATGGATTATTTAGCGAAGGAAGGATTTCTAGGCCTGGTAGAAACCATACCTAAAGGTATGAAGCCAGGAAGCGATGTCGCTAATCTCTCCATCCTAGGATACGATCCCCAAAAAGTTTACCCCGGTCGCGGTCCCCTTGAAGCCGCTAATATGGGCATCTCATTGGAGCCCAAGGATGTGGCCTTCCGTTGCAACCTCGTTACCCTGGGGGATGGGAGCGATCCCATTATGGTCGATTTTACGGCCGGTCATATTAGCAGTGAAGAAGCAAAAAAATTTATCTCCGGCCTAGCCAACACCCTTGGCAACGAGGAGCGGGAGTTTTATCCGGGGGTGGGATACCGCCATCTCTTCATATGGCGGGGAGGCGAAGACAGAATGGAAACAACCCCACCCCATGATATTACCGGTAAGGTGTGTGCTCCCTACCTGCCAAGGGGCCCTGGAGCATCGGTTTTGATTGAAATTATGAAAGAGGCCCGCAATTTTCTCGAAAAGCATCCCCTTAACGAGACGAGAAAGTCTCAGGGGAAAAAACCGGCCAATGCCATCTGGTTATGGGGGCAGGGAAAGGCACCCAATATAGAGAAAATAACGGACAAATACGGCATTAAAGGGGGCGTTATTTCCGCGGTAGATCTCATCAACGGCATAGGTCGTTATGCGGGACTGGAAGTAATAAAGGTGCCCGGGATAACGGGATATATCGACACTAATTATCGGGGTAAAGCCTTATATGCCATAGATGCCCTTCAAAAGATGGATTTTGTCTTTATTCACGTCGAGGCCCCGGACGAAATGGGGCATGAAGGGAACATTCAGGGAAAAATCCAGGCCCTTGAACATATCGATAGAGAGATCCTCGGATATGTGCTTGAGAGGGCAGGAGAATTCGGAGAAATGCGTATTTTGCTCCTTGGAGACCATCCCACACCTATTTCCCTAAAGACCCATGCCAGTGATCCTAGTCCCTTTGTTTTATGGTCTTCTACTCCTGAAGAACGTTTTAAATCAGGCAGGAAATTTTCAGAAAAGGAAGCTGCTCAAACTGGTTATTTCGTTTCTCCCGGCTATAAGCTCATCGATTACCTTTTTCACTGGAGAAGTTACCATGAAGAAAATTGTGCCCATAAGAGTCATCTACGCTGACACAGACGCAATGGGAATAGTTTACCACACTAATTATATCCGTTGGTTCGAAATCGGGCGAACAGAATTGTTGAGAGAAGTAGGCCTCGTTTATGCCGAATGGGGTGGCAGGGGTTACCACCTGCCGGTGATTGAGGCCTACTGTCATTATCTGCAGGCGGCACGCTACGACCAGGTGCTCCTAATCGAAGCAGGATTAGGGCATGTAAATCGCGCCACCGTGAAATTCGTCTATACCATATGGGATGAAGCGCATAAAAAGGAAATGGCAGAAGGATACACCGTTCACGCTTGTATAAACCCCCAGGGTAAAGTTATCCGCCTTCCTTGGGAGATGATCGAGATTATTAAACGCGCGGGTCAGGAATAAAAGACCATGAGGAGAGATGTGCTATGGCTGAAAAAGTAACCAAAAAGGAATTAAAACAACCAGACCGCTTTCAGATTTTTCTTTCCTCTATCCTTCATTTCCTGATGAAGCATAAAAAGAAACTCATCTGGGGAGCTTCTGCTTTAATGGTTTTTCTCGTTATTATTGCCGGATGGTGGTATTATAATTACGATCAGGAAATGAGGGCTATGGACTTGTACAGCAAGGCGGTAGATGCGTATCATCAGGGGGTGATGGAGAAGAAAGATTTAAAAGAAGCTGCGAAACTTTATCGCGACGTAACAATCCGCTATCCACACACCTGGGCAGCTTCCCTGGCCTACTTCCGGCTCGGTAATCTTTACATACGGGAAGGAAAGCCGGAGGAGGGCATTCAATGCCTCAAAAAGTACATAGAGAGAAACAAGAAAGACAATGAACTTTTGGTTATCGCCTACAATTCCCTGGGTCTTTGCTATGAGCAGAAAGGCGCCTTGCGGGAAGCCCTTGAGGCCTATAAGCAAGCCTCCCAGTTAAAAACGGGCCGTATGTTCGAGAGCACCAGTTATGCGAATATCGCCCGCGTTTATGAAGCCCTGAATGAAAAAAAGAAAGCCGCCGAATACTACGAGAAGGCGAGGGACAAAGCGGTCGATCCTGTCTTGAAAGACTGGTACGCAAGAAAGGTAACCAATCAGTAAGAGGAAATATCCATGAAGGCTCTATTGTCAGGTAATGAAGCCATTGCCCGGGGGGCGTATGAATACGGGGTAAGGTTCGGTGCCGGATACCCGGGGACACCCAGTACAGAAATACTCGAAGAGTTTTCCCGTTATGACGGTGTTTATGCCGAATGGTCACCTAACGAGAAGGTAGCCTTAGAAGTTGGCATCGGTGCCGCCCTGGCAGGAGAAATGGCCCTTGTGACAATGAAGCATGTAGGCCTTAACGTTGCGGCTGATCCATTGTTCACTGTGAGCTATACAGGTATCAATGGAGCCTTGGTTATTGTATCGGCCGATGACCCTTCCATGCACAGCTCGCAAAACGAGCAGGACAATCGCAACTATGCGAAATTCGCCAAAATTCCCATGCTAGAGCCAGCAGATAGCGAAGAAGCCAGGCGCTTCGTTAAAATCGCATTTGAAATAAGCAAAAAGCACGACACCCCAGTGATTTTACGCACTACGACCAGAGTTTCCCATTCCAAGGGCATTGTAGAGTTAGAAGAACCCCGTCCGTATGAAGATAACAGAATCATCAAGTATGACGCTGCAAAATACGTCATGGTTCCTGCCATGGCCCGAATACGGCGCCACGAGGTAGAAAAGAGACTCAAAGTCCTTCGGGATCTGGCGGATAATTTTCCTGAAAACAGGATAGAGCTTGCCGATAAGAAAATAGGCATTATAACGTCCGGGATGTGTTACAACTACGCCAAATCCAAATTCCCCGATTTTTCATATCTTAAATGTGGAATGGTTTACCCCCTCCCTGTAGGGCTTATACGTAAATTCGCATCCCAGGTAGAGAAAATTTACGTCATTGAGGAACTGGACCCCTTCATAGAAGAACAGGTAAAGGCTATAGGAATTCCTGTGGTAGGGAAAGAAATCTTTCCCTACACGGGTGAATTTGATCCCGGTATCATCTACGAGGCCATTACTGGGAAAAAAATTGCCACCCTTACATTACCCCCTGAGGTTGCCTTGCCTCCCCGCCCCCCCAACCTCTGTCCGGGCTGTCCCCATAGGGGCCTTTTCTACATTCTTGGGAAGCTTAAGGTTTTTGTAACCGGTGATATTGGGTGCTACACCCTTGCCTTTATGAAGCCTCTGGAGGGCTTGCATTCTTGCATCTGCATGGGAGCGAGCATAGGTATGGCCCATGGCATGAGTAAAGCCCTGGGAGAGAGGGGAAAAGGAAAAGTCATCGGGGTAATTGGTGACTCCACCTTCCTTCACTCCGGCATTACACCCCTTCTGAATGTAGCTTACAATAAAGGCGAAGCCTTGATCATCATTTGTGACAACCGGACTACCGCCATGACTGGCATGCAGGAACATCCTGGGACGGGCTTTACCCTGCAGGGGGCTTCCACGAAGGCGTTGAGTTATGAAGCCCTGGGCGAGGTCCTGGGGATGGACAGCGTTCGTGTAATAGACCCTTACAATCTTAAAGAAACGGAAGAGGTAATTGAGGAGGAATTAAACCGCGAGGGTGCCTCACTCATTATCTCCCGCCGGGCCTGCGTTCTTTATAGAAGGGAAAAAACGAAACAGACACCTCTTTGGGTAGAAGAAGAAAAATGCATCGGCTGTGGCCGCTGTTTGGATATTGGTTGCCCTGCCATTTCCTGGGTGAATTTTGATGATATGCCCCCCGGTTCCTATAAAAAAATTACCAAAAAACAAAAGGGTAGGGCAGAAATAGACCCTGATGCCTGTACCGGCTGCTCTGTCTGTGCCCAACTCTGTAAGACCCGTGCCATAATTAAGAGAGGTGACTAACTCTATGACGGAAAGAGAGAAGGCCGAAAATATACTGTTAGCCGGTGTAGGGGGACAGGGAATACTAAAGGCGAGCGATATTATCTGCCAAGCCATAATGGAAGCCGGCTGGGACGTAAAAAAAAGCGAAGTCCACGGCATGGCCCAAAGGGGTGGTTCTGTCACCAGTCACGTACGTTACGGGGCAAAGGTCTTTTCCCCCGTAACAGGTAAGGGTGAGGTAAACGTTCTCGTCTCGTTTGAGCTGTTAGAAGCTTTACGATATATCGACTACTTAAACAGTAATTCTAAAGTAATACTTAATGATTACCGGGTGAATCCACCAGCTGTAAATTTGGGTAACATGAAGTATCCGGAAAATGTTTTTGAGCTGCTTCAAGGTAAAGTGGCGATTGTGAGCATTGTTTCAGCCCGTTCCCTCGCAAGGGAAGCGGGAAGTGTGAGAGCCGAAAATATGGTTATGGTTGGTGCTTTGGCGAGTTGGCTTCCTCTGGAGAGGAACATCTGGTACAAAGTCATTAACGAATTTTTCCCGCCTTCCCTTATTTCCATTAATCTTCGAGCCTTTGACCTGGGCTATCAGGCGCTTTAAACTTGACAAAACGTCATCTGTGATTTGATTATTCTCGAAATATCAAGGAAATTCTTTCGGGAGAAAAGAGGGTATGGCAGAAGATTACTACAAGATTCTCGGAGTGGACAAAAATGCCTCGACGGAAGATATCAAGAAGGCTTATCGCAAACTAGCCTTCAAATGGCATCCAGACAGAAACCCCGACAACAAAGCCCAAGCTGAGGAAATGTTTAAAAAGATAAGCGAGGCTTACGCCGTTTTAAGCGATGAGGAAAAGAGAAAACAGTACGATATGTTTGGATCAGCTGACCAGTTCCGTCAGCGTTACTCACAGGAGGATATATTCCGGGGGTTTGATATAAATGAAATTCTCCGCAGCTTTGGTTTTGATTTCGGCGGGGGGGGTCGTGTCTACACGCGACGGACAACAAGAAGTTCCTTTGATCCCTTCGCCGATCTCTTCGGTGCTTCTCAAGGATATGAAATGCCTAAGCGCGGCGATGATTTGCATTATAATCTTTCGATTTCCCTTGAAGAATCAGTCTTTGGTGCAGAGAAGAAAATCGCGATTCCTAAGGACGGTAAAATAGACGAAATAAACGTCCGCATCCCCGCCGGGATAACGGCGGGCAAAAAACTAAGACTGGCAGGCCGGGGGAATCCTGGTTTGTCCGGGGGTCCTGCTGGTGACCTTTACCTTCATATAAATATTTTGCCTCATCCTATTTTCGCCCGAGAAGGTAACGATATTTATATAGAAAAGACTATTACATACTCTCAGGCTGTCTTGGGCACTACGATCGAAGTTCCCACTTTAGATGGTACAGTTAAAAGGGTAAAGGTTCCTCCTGGAACTCAGCCTAACACGAAAATTAGGATGAAGGGTTTCGGTGTTCAGGGATTGAAGGGCGAAAAAGGGGACCAGTACGTTAAGATTTCGGTAGAAATACCAAAAAAATTGAACTCCCGTCAGGAAGAACTAATTCGACAACTTTCGAAAGAAGGCCTGTGAGCTACCTTTTATAATTGGGCGCATAAGATATGTTATGTAAACTTTAAATTAACAGAACCCCAGACGCCCATATGTTTTCCCATAATAATTACTATCCCTTTAACGCCTGGTATATTTTTACCGAATGTGATAGCTCCTTCAATATCGCGAGGATTTTTTACTCTGTTTCCCACTGCGGAAGCAGCGGCATCAGCGAGGGAAGCGGAGGATGATATAATACAAACCGCATCCGCTTTACCAAAACTGAGCGAGGGCCCTACTGTTCCAGAAGAAGTACAGATGCCAGCCGGCATATCTGTCTCTTGCAGAAGAATTTTCACCTTGCCACTCAAAGGCGATTCCCCGGCAAAAATTCCTACCTCCAGCGGGCGGTGGGTTGCGGCATAAATATCTCCCCCGTTTTCTACTATGACCTCGGAAGAATAGGCAAGCAAATCTCTTCCCACATACTCGGCTATGGCACCAGCCACGGCCGCCATAGGTCCTACACCGGCCTTACTTGCCGCTTCCATCATGTCTCTTACGATGGAAGGTGCAAGGGGGTTAAATGGGAGGGGAACTAATGAGTAGAGGAAGTCATCGTGCAGACGAATGTAATTCTCTATATGACTGCGGTGTAATTTTAGGCTGACCAACGCTTCATGAGATAAATCGCGTATAGCGGCGATGTAAAGATCAGATTCCTTCTCCATTACAGTAAAGTAGGTCAGGCCATTTACCCTAGTTAATTTACGGTAACTTCGGTCAAGGTATACAGGTTTTTTCACTTCCACTGCACGGCTGCCGTACCAAAATTACCTTCCACTTCTGATTTTAACTTTTCCGATTTCTTTGTCCGATATGACTCGCCGAGAAAAATTACGGCCTCACCAGCGGGGGAAGAGAGATGGAGAAAAGTCCTCGCCTCTCCCTTATGCCTTTTTAAGATTTCTTTCAAATGAGATAATTTTTCTTCCGTAGTATCTGCGAGGTCAAAATAAAAATGCACTTCCTCGCCTAAGCCGTTGCTCAATAGATATTGACGCAAGGGTAATACCTCAGAAGCAATTACTTTAACTGCCTCATCTTCCACACTTACCTGTCCCTTTACCACGATTGGCTCTTCACTATGAACGGCAGAAAAACCGCTGCGATAGACATCGGGGAAAAGGATAACATTGATAGAACCCATAAAATCTTCCAATACGAGCTGTCCCATTAATTCCTTTTTCTTGGTCGTCATTTCTCTTAAAGAACCTGGGAGTCCGACAATAACCACCGTTTCCCTATCCTTCTTTTCTCCGATATTCGAAGAGTCAGCAGTAACAAAACGTGCTATCTGATTACGGTACTGCCACAAAGGGTGTCCTGTAACGTAAAAACCGAGGAGCTCTTTTTCAAAAGCAAGCTTTTCCTTTTCATCCCAGTCTTCTACCTCCGGCATAGGAACCCTCTCGTTTACGACACGCCTTGCATCCTCAAACATATCAAACATCCCGATCTGGTCTGCGGACCTTTTCTTTAGCATCCCTTGGGCCAGGTCCATAAACTGCTCGTAAGAAAGGGCTATTTGCCGCCGGTTGTATCCTAAAGAATCAAATGCACCGCACTTTATCAGGCTTTCGAGGACCCTTTTATTAACTTTCTTAAGGTCTACTTTTAAGAAAAAATCCTCGAGGGACTTAAAGCGTCCTCCCAGCTCCTCCCGGGCGCGGATAATCGCCTCCGCGGCACCGGCACCAACATTTTTCACAGCCTCTAATCCGAAACGGATACTGTTACCTGCTACGGTAAAGTCTTTAAGGGATTCATTAATATCCGGAGGAAACACATTGATTCCCTTTTCTTTACAGCTCGTAAGGTACTTGATAATTTTATCCCGGTTATCTTTTTCACTGGTAAGAAGGGCAGCCATGAATTCTAAAGGATAGTGGGCTTTCAGATATGCGGTCTGGTAGGAAATCATTGCATAGGCAGTGCTGTGGGACTTGTTAAAACCATACTTGGCAAACCTCTCCATATACTCCCAAATTTTTTCCGCCTTATCCGTTGATATCTTATTTGCCTTTGCCCCGGCCAGAAATCTTGGCTTCTCCTTATCCATTACCTCGGCAATCTTCTTGCTGATCGACTTCCTCAAGTCATCCGCCTGGGCCATCGTGTAATTACCGATGGTATTGGCGATCTGCATCACCTGCTCCTGATAAAGGATAATCCCATAAGTTTCTTTAAGTATCGGTTCTAATTCTTGAACAATATAAGATATCTTTGTTTTACCCAGTTTTCGAGCGATAAAATCAGGTACCATTTCCATAGGTCCGGGCCGATAAAGGGCGATCAGGGCAATCAAATCTTCGATGCAGTCCGGCTTCATATTAATAAGAATATCCTTCATGCCCGCACTTTCCAATTGAAATACCCCATCGGTATCTCCTTTTTGCAGAAGCTCGTAAGTAGGTTCGTCATCTAATGGGATATTTTCCAAATCTAAGACGACCCCCCTACCCTTCTCGACCATTTCTTTCACATTTTTAATCATGGTGAGAGTTTTCAGTCCGAGAAAATCAAACTTGGTCAACCCTATTGCGGCGAGGTCATTCATGGAATACTGGGTCACGATTTCGTTGCGAGGGCTACGGCACAGAGGAACCCTTTCCACGAGGGGGAGATCGGAAATCACCACCCCCGCCGCATGGGTGGAAGAGTGGCGGGCTAAACCTTCCAGGGAACGGGAGAGAACGAGGAGTTCTTTGATTTTTTCACTTCTCGCCGCTTCCTCTTTGAGCCGAGGTTCCATTTCCAGGGCTTCTTCTAGGGTGATGTTGAGTATACCCGGAACGAGTTTGGCAATAGCATCTACCTCGGCATAAGGGATATTAAGTGCCCTCCCCACATCTCGGATGACGGCTTTGGCTTGCATTTTCCCAAAGGTAATGATCTGGGCCACCTTGTCTTCGCCGTACTTATTTGTTACATATCTGATTATCTCGTCCCGCCCCTCTTGGCAGAAATCGGTATCAATATCGGGCATACTCTTTCGTTCTGGGTTAAGGAATCGCTCAAAAAACAAGCCGTACCGGATGGGATCGATGTTCGTAATACCGATGGCGTAGGCCACTAGGCTGCCGGCGGCAGAACCCCGACCAGGACCTACGGGTATATTTTTATGCTTCGCGTAATTTATAAAGTCGGCAACGATAAGAAAATACCCGGAAAATCCCATCGATCTAATGATGGTAAGCTCTTCCTGTAATCTCTTCTCATACTTTTTCTTTTCCGATTCCTCTCTTATGGGTATCTGGGAGAAGCGCTGCCTCAACCCTTCCCATGCCATGGATGCCAGCACCTCATCTGCACTCTGATCCTTTTCAAGGGGAAAACGGGGAAGATACACTTTACCTAGTTCTAAGATAAGATTGCACTTTTCCGCTATTTCTACGGTATTTATAATGGCCTGCGGGGTATCGGCAAAAAGGGCTTTCATCTCCTCCGGTGACCGGAAGAAAAACTGATCTGTCCGGAAACGGAGCCGGTCCTTATCTTCCACCGTCTTGCCCGTCTGGATACACAGAAGCACATCATGTGCGGAGGCGTCTTCTTTTTTTAAATAATGGCAGTCGTTCGTCGCCACAAGGGGAAGGGAGAGTCTTTCGCCCAGTGATTTAAGGCCCTCATTCACTATTTTTTGTTCCGGTAAACCGTTTTCCATGATTTCCAGGTAAAAATTTCCGGGGCCGAAAATTTCCCGGTACTCTTCGGCCGCCCTCATGGCACCGCCAAAATCCCCTTTTAATAAAAGCGAGGGTATTTCCCCATGAAGGCAAGCACTCATTGCGATTAATCCTTCATGGTGCTTTTTTAAAAGGTCCTTGTCTACCCTCGGGCGATAGTAGAATCCCTTGAGATATCCATCGGTTGTCAATTTCATCAAGTTCTTATAACCTTGCATATTCTTGGCAAGGACACACAGATGCCTCGCTGATTCCCCGATGCCGCCATTCACATTTCTATCCTCCAGTTTTCCCGGCGCCACATAGAGTTCGCAGCCGATAATAGGTTTGACTCCGTACTTGTAAGCCTGTTGATAGAATTCAATAGCCCCGAACATGTTTCCATGGTCAGTCAGGGCCACGGCAGGCATGCGATATGCTGAGGCCTGCTGGCAGAGCTCTGGAAACCTTATCATGCCATCGAGGAGACTGTATTGGCTGTGAACGTGCAGATGAACAAAATCTATATGTTTCATCCCTCAATCCAACCAGTAATTGGGTGCTTCCTTCGTTATTATTACATCGTGGACATGGCTTTCTCTGAGTCCCGCCTGAGTAATTTTAACAAACTTGGCCTTTTCGTGCATTTCCTTAATCGTACGACAACCTATATAACCCATGCCGGCTTTCAGACCACCAACCAACTGATGGATACTGGCGGATAAAGAACCTCTGAAGGGTACACGACCTTCTATTCCTTCCGGTACAAGCTTCAAATTCCCTTCGAATTCATCCTGAAAATATCGGTCACGGCTCCCCATCTTCATCGCTTCCAGGGAACCCATACCACGATAGACCTTGTAGCTCCGTCCCTGAAAAAGAACCGTTTCTCCCGGGCTTTCCTCGGTTCCGGCAAAGAGGCCACCAATCATTACGGAATGAGCTCCCGCCGCCAGAGCCTTTGTTATATCGCCCGAGTATTTTATCCCCCCATCGGCGATTACTGGAATATCGTACCTTTTACAAACTTCATAAGCCTCTCTGATGGCGGTAAGCTGGGGCACTCCTACCCCTGCTACCACCCGGGTCGTACATATGGAGCCGGGTCCCACGCCTACTTTCACGGCATCGACACCTGCCTCAATGAGGGCCTTAGCTCCTTCCGCAGTTGCCACGTTACCGGCGATTAATTCGCATTTCGGAAAGTTACGCTTTGTATCCCTAATGGCCTCCAACACGCTCTTCGAATGTCCATGAGAGGTATCTATGACAATAACATCGGCACCGGCGTCTAGCAGAGCCTGAACACGCTCTTCTCGGTCTATGATGCCCACAGCAGCTCCCACACGGAGGCGTCCTAAAGAATCTTTGCAGGCGTTAGGATACTTCTTTATTTTTTCTATATCCTTGATGGTAATGAGCCCCTTCAAATTGAAATCCTCATCCACAACGAGCAATTTCTCAATACGATGCTTGTGCAGGAGGGCTTTTGATTCTTCCAGGGTAATGTTATCCTTCACCGTAACCAGGTTTTCCTTTGTCATGACGTTGGCCACCGGCTGATCCAGGTTCGTTTCAAATCTGAGATCTCGGTTTGTCAAGATGCCCACGAGCTTTTTCCCCTTAACCACCGGTACCCCCGAAATATGGTATTCTGTCATGAGTCTCAATGCTTCATGGACTTTCTGCTCCGGTTCGATGGTGATGGGATCTACAATCATGCCGCTTTCAGACTTTTTTACCTTGTCCACCTCGATCGCTTGTCGTTCAATGCTCATATTACGGTGTATAATACCAATACCGCCTTCCTGAGCCATACATATAGCGGTCCTGGATTCTGTTACGGTATCCATTGCTGCACTTACGAGAGGTATCTTTAATGTGATGTTACGGGAAAGCTGCGTTGACACATCCACTTCCCGGGGCAAAACAGACGATTCTGCCGGGACGAGCAGAAGGTCATCAAATGTGTAAGCTTCTTTTATAGATTCTTCCCACATGTTTTAATTACCTCCGTGAAAAATTTAAGATGCGGCCACACAAAACCGTTTGTCACCGATGGTGAGATAAAAGGCTCCGCTTTTTTCATCATGTGAAATGTGTGCGGCCAGTTGATAGTAGCTTGCCCTATTGAAACGCGCGGGGAAAGACCCATTCTTAATCTTGCAGTACATTACGTTTCCTTCCCCCAGATATAGGGTAGCCGGATCCAGTTTTTCTATAGACCCATCGGATATATGGAGTATTATCCCTCTGTCCGTGAAGTCCACCGACTTCACCACAAAGGCCGTATCCTCTACTTCCACAAAACAGGAGTCACCCGGGATTTCGATGACATAACGGCCTTCGTCATCCATCTTCAGATGTTCGTAAAAATATTTAACGATATCCTTGCGGAACATTTCTGCTCCACGGTAGTACCAGTTCCCTTCTTTATCTATTTTTATATCCGCCATAGAAATTACCTTCTACTATCTAACATAAACGTTACCGGGCCGTGGTGGGTTACCTCTATTATCATGAGGGCTCCGAATTCCCCCGTGCCTACCCGGCTTGCCTTTTGCCCTACGCCCTCGGCAAAATATAGGTAAAGTTCCTTCGCCCTCTCTGGCTCCTCCGCTTCCGTAAAGGAAGGCCGGCGTCCTCTCCTACAATCTGCCGCCAGAGTAAACTGGGAAACTACCATGACCTCCCCCTTTATATCAAGGAGGGAAAGGTTCATCTTCCCTTCGTCATCTTCAAAAATGCGTAAGTTCAATATTTTATCGATTAGATAATCTGCGTCTTTCCTATCATCGCCTCTTTCCACACCGAGGAATACAAGGAGCCCCTCTCCTGTGCGGGAAATTTGTCTCCCCTCAACCCATACCGATACCTGTAAAACACGCTGGATGAGAGCTTTCATGCAAAAAAACATACCCTTTTATCTCTATCGGTGGCAAGGAATTTTTCTCTCGTGCGATTGTTACAACAGAGGATTTTTGATAATGAAAGGGCGATGAAAAAGGTCCTCATTATAAATCCTTGGATATACGACTTTGCCGCCTACGATTACTGGCTGAAGCCCTTAGGCCTTTTATACCTCGCCTCTTATTTACGCCAGAATAACGTGGAAGTGATTTTTATCGATTGTCTGGACCCCACCCCCTTCGCCGACCGTGTTCCCCTGCCCAAGAGAAAACCTGGAGGACATGGTCATTTTCTGAAAGAAAAAGTCTTTCCCCCCTCTTGCCTTGGTCATGTTCCACGACCCTATCACCGTTACGGTATCCCGCCTTCTATAATAAGAGAAAAACTTCTTTCCTTTCAGCATATTGACTTGATTCTCGTAGGGACCACCATGACCTATTGGTATCCCGGGGCCTGGGAGTTAATAAAACTCTGCCACCAACTCTTTCCCCTTACTCCCGTGCTGCTGGGTGGCATCTACCCTACCCTTCTTCCCGAACATGCTCTCAAATCCGGAGCGAATTTCGTTCTACCAGGCCCTGGAGAAATTCATATCCCCTTTATTATTCGAGATCTGCTTAACATTACCCTTTCCTATGCCCCGGACCCCTTATCCTTAAACGATTTACCCTATCCTTCCCACGATCTGCTGCCCCATCCTGACCAGTTACCCATTCTTACCTCCCGAGGCTGTCCCTATCAATGTCCCTACTGTGCCTCTCCTCTACTGTTTAAAGGATTTATCAGGAGGGACCCCATTAAAGTAGTAGATGAAATCTGCTGGTGGTGGAAGACAAAAGGGGTAAAGAATTTCTCCATCTATGACGATGCCTTCCTCCTTGAGGCTCCGCAATTCGCCGAACCCATGCTCAAGGAAATCATACGCCGGGGCCTGGATATAAAACTTCATTTTCCAAACGGTCTTCACATACGGGCCATAACTTCAGAATTGGCAGGGCTTCTTTATCGGGGGCATGTGCAGACCTTACGGCTGGGACTAGAGACGGGAAATGAAGCAAGGCAAAAGGCGCTGGGAGGAAAAGTATACAATGCAGAATTTGAAGCGGCTATTTCTTACCTCCATCAGGCAGGATACAGGAGAGATGAGATTGGCGTCTATATTCTCTGTGGCCTACCCGATCAAGAACCACAGGAGGTTGAGGAAACGATTAAATATGTCAAGGCCCAAGGGGCACGTCCCATCTTAGCCGAATATTCTCCTATACCACGAACGTCACTATGGGAAAAAGCCAAGGCATCTTCCGTTTATCCCATTGAAAAAGAACCCCTTTTTCAGAATAACTCCCTCTTACCCTGCTGGAGCAAAAGAGGAGACGCCCACAAAATCTACCGCCATCTGAAAGCCCAAACGAAAAAAAACGTTGAAAATGTCAAGGAAATATTGTAGACACGCCATCTTAACGTAGCAGAAAAGGAGGTAACAAATGGCAAGAACATGCGAAATCTGTGGCAAAAAACCAACCATCGGTCATAATGTAAGCCACGCCAACAATAAAACAAAGCGGGTCTGGTACCCGAATTTACATCAGATACGCTGTGTTGACGAACATACCGGCAATCCCCGGAGGATAAAGATTTGCACCCGGTGCCTCCGTTCAGGAGCCATTAAGAAAGCAGCGAAATAGCTCCTATGGCAGGGCAGAAAAGCCCGCATCTTTTATTGCTTTCAAGGTAGGCGGCAAAAAGGCGCGATAATCCTTCACCAAGGCTATGCCATTTTGCATGATGGAGGTAAGGGTAGCCTTTGCTCCCGTGTTTAATAGCGCCGGGCAGAACTTGCGGAAAAAGGCATGGACACGGCCTTCAAGGGTCATGAACTCTTCCATGGAGGTCTTATTGTAAAGGGGATAACATTTTTTCATCGCCGCTTCTATCTCTTCTGGATGCACATCGTAAAACCATCCTGCTGTGCGGGAGAATTCTTCCATTTTTTCCTCTATCGTCCGCCGAACGGCATCGCACATATGGGTAAGAAGTTTACCACTCTCCTCTGGCGCCCCCCAGTAGAGGGCAAGATCGAAGGTCATCTCTATAATCATGTGGGACTGATATGAGGCGGTGGATATATCTATGGGCTCACCATGCATCCGATAAAAGTCCATAATAGGTTCCCTTAGCGATTCGCCCTTAAGATAAGAGTAACCCTTTGCCTGGGGATTAAAACTCGATTCCGGCACCGAGTTGATGGCCCCATAATGGGAAATATCATCTACCATAAGGTGAAAGATAATGAAATTGGCACTGGAATACTCGTAGGGGATAGGGCGAAAACGAGATATGCCGTGGGTCATCCGGGAGTTGAAAGTACCGTGGATAGGTAAAAAATCTGGGCAGATGTTGTAAACGTAAAGATCCTGCAATTTCGGGTTAAAACGTTCCTGCCCCAAATAGTGAGCAAGAATCCAGGAATGGGTTAACATGAGCATGGGTTAAATCTCTTCCCAGGGTATTTCTTTCTTCAGTTCCTGTAAAATTTTTCTGCCATCCTCCCATAAACCAGACGGAACGGTAATGGAAAGGGAGGCAAGATGGGCATCTTCCGTGGATATCGAAAAAATGCCCTCGTAACTTTCGAGAATGAACTGGAAAAGGGCCAGGTCGGAGCGCGGCAGTTTTATTCTTGACTTCACCAACATAATGGCATTTATTATAGCGCCGATGAGAAAAAAGGAAACCCCTAATTTGGAAAGAATGCATAAAACGTGATGCGAGAAATTTCACTACCTCTCACCACCTGGAAATTTAGAGAAAAGAGACCTGACAGAGAAGAAATATTAGAAAAGGAGCTGAAGATTCATCCCGTTCTTTCCAGAATCCTTGCCCGGCGTGGCATTACAGAGCCAGATGAAGCTAGAAAATTTCTTTATCCTTCCCTCTACGACCTACCTTCCCCTTTTCTCATGAAAGATATGAAAAAAGGGGTCGACCGACTGATCCACGCTATATATAACCATGAAAAGGTTTTGATATACGGCGACTATGACGCCGATGGCATTACGGGTGTCTCTATCCTGATGAGATTCTTGAGCGGTATAACACCCCACCTTGAGTTCTATATTCCTGACCGCATAGATGAAGGCTACGGGCTGAATACCGAGGTCATTTCTCGGTTTAAACAACAGGGTGTTAGCCTCATAATAACCGTGGATTGCGGGATCTCTGACATGGAGGAAGTTTCTTATGCCCATGCTCTGGGCATAGATGTCATCATTCTCGACCACCACGAGGTACCGGCCATCGTACCTCCGGCCGCTGCGGTTATAAATCCAAAGCAATCGACTTGTGCTTTCCCCTTTAAACACCTGGCTGCCGTCGGCATTGCCTTCAATTTCTTAATTGCCCTTCGTGGTAGATTGCGCGCTGCCGGTTTCTGGACGTCTCGACCCTACCCCAATCTTAAGGAATATTTGGACCTCGTTGCCCTGGGCACCATCGGGGATATCTGCTCTTTAACGGGGGAAAACCGTATCTTCGTAAAAATAGGGCTTAACCTTATTACGGAGGCTAAACGCGTCGGAATCAAGGCATTGAAAGAAGTAGCCGGCTTGGCCAATGAAGTAATAGATGTAAATCGTGCCTCCTTCGCCCTTGTGCCACGCATTAATGCCGCGGGTCGAGTGGGTTCGCCTCGCGAAGCGGTGGAACTCCTCACCTCTGAAGACTACCCCCATGCCCTGGAACTCGCCAGAAGACTCGAGGGTTACAACAGGAAGCGCCAGGCCATGGAGAGGGAAATTCTGGAGGAAATAGTTTCAAAGATCAAGGGATCCCTCGACCTATCCGGGAGAAAAAGCTTCGTAATGGCCTCCCAGAACTGGCACCCCGGTATTATCGGTATCGTGGCTTCAAGAATTGCGGACCGTTTTGGCCGTCCCACTATCCTCATCAGTTTGAAGGACGGCGTTGGTAAAGGGTCTGGCAGAAGCATAAACAATTTCAATATATATGAAGGGTTGCAACGGTTGTCACCTCTGCTTATTTCATTCGGCGGCCATCAATCAGCCGCGGGTATATCCATATTGGAAAAAGACATCGCCTCCTTCTCCCAACTTTTCGAGGAGATTGTCGATGAGAAGAGCGCCGCGATGAAAGTCACCCCGCACACCTTTATCGACGCCCACTGCCATCTCATGCACCTCAACTTAGACCTTATGGACCAGCTCGTCCTCCTCGCCCCCTTCGGCCAGGACAACCCCGAACCCGTGCTGTGGACAAAGGAAGTAAGCGTTACAGACATAAGCGTAGTGGGGAATAACCACTTGCGATTAAAAGTGAAAGGAGATAATGCCGTCCACACCTCAATATGGTTCAATCAAGGAGATCTATCTCGTTTTATAAATGAAGGGCTTTTCAGCATCGCCTTTACCCCTCAGATTAATGAATGGAACGGTTTTTCCGAAGTACAACTTATGATGCGGGACCTCTTCTTCCACGAGTAGAAAAATCAAAGCCATCTTTTTCTGCGGCGATACGCTTTCACTTCGTCGTAAGAGTGACCTTCTCCCGTTGGGGCAAGGCCCAGGTAAAATTCTTTTATATCTGGATTCTCCCTAAGTTCAGAAGACGTGCCTTCCATAACGATGCGTCCATTTTCCATCACGTAACCGTAATGGGCTATTTGAAGGGCCATGTTAGCATTCTGTTCTACCAGGATGATGGTAGTCCTCTGTTCTTCGTTTATTCGCTTTATGATCCCAAAGATCTCTTTAACTACGAGAGGTGCGAGCCCTAAAGAGGGTTCGTCAAGGAGGAGTAGCTTGGGGTGTGCCATAAGGGCCCTTCCAATGACCAGCATCTGCAACTCCCCACCGCTACAATATCCGGCTTTCTGCTTTCTTCGGTTCTTTAGCGCGGGAAAGTAATGATACACCATCTCAAGGTCTTCTTTATAAGGTTCCCCGGGCCTCGTAGCCGTACCAACGCGCAAATTTTCTTCTACCGTTAAATACTTAAAAGGCTGCCGCCCCTCCAGTACCTGGATTATGCCCAGGCGGGTAATCTCTTCCGGTGCTTTGTTATGTATCTTCTCTCCTCCGAAGATAATCTCCCCGTCCATCACCTTACCGTTCTCAGGTTTCAGCAACCCCGAAATAGCTTTAAGGGTGGTGGTCTTCCCGGCACCATTACTCCCCAACAACGATACGATGGTATTTTCTTCAATTGTCAAGGAAACCCCTTTTAAAACCTGAATGACGTCTGAATACACAACCGAGATATTATTCACTAAAAGCAACATACCGTGCACCATTAATACGAGAAGGGCCAGAGGCGGAAGTTGGAACGTACTATACGCCATACCTCTGCCAGACCCCGAGGCTCAAAAAGAATAAATAAAACTATGGCCAGGCCAAAAACAAATTCCTTAAGAGGCGCCATGGTGAGGGCCGTTTGCGTGAATATCCGTGCGTTAATTAGCATATCGGCCATGAATCTCAAACCTTCATTCAGGAGAGAAATGAAGACCGTGCCAAAAATGGCTCCCGACATGTTTCCCATACCACCTATGATGACCATCGCGATAAACTCTACGGAAAGACCCAAGTTAAAAGGCTCGCTGGTAATTGTGACGGTAAAGTAAGCCCACAGGGCACCTGCAACCCCTGCATAGAATGAACTTAGGGCGAAAGAGAGCAACTTATAAGGAAATATGGGTATTCCCATACCTTCTGCGGCCCGATCGTTGTCACGAATAGCAATAAAGGCCCGTCCATACTTTGTCCGCATAATATTAACCGCCATCCACAGAAAAAGGAAAAAGAAAACCAAGGCTACTAAGTAGAACTTCCTGTCTTCATTCAACTCCCACCCAAGAATCGTGGCCCGGGGAAGTGTTATGCCCATTGTACCCATCGTTAGACTTTCCCAGTGGACGAGAACGTATTCGATTATAAATTGACCCGCCAGAGTGGCGATTGCCAGATATAGTCCCTTGAGGCGACTGGAAGGTAATCCAAAAACAAGACCAACCATAGCGGTCACTACTCCCCCGGCAAGCACAGAGAAAATAAAAGGGGAACCAAACCTCGCGGCCACAATGGCGGCCGTGTAAGCTCCCACGCCAAAGAAGGCACCATGGCCCAGGGATATCTGTCCCGTGAAACCGGTAAGCACATTGAGTCCAATTACGGCAATGGCATAAATGATTATGTTTGTTATGATGTAAAGGGCATAGGAGCTCGATACTAAGGGGACAAAGACCAACATAAAAATAGCGCCCACCAATAACCAGAAGCGGCCAAAGTAGGTTTCAAAAATCGTTAGCTCTTCTGAATAAGATTCATGATAATTACCACACAGGCGAAAATTCCATTTCCGCATTTTCATACCCTCTCAATCTCTACCTGGCCAAAGAGGCCATAAGGCTTTACCATCAAAATACAAACGAGGATTATATAGGGCACCACGTCTCTCAGGGAGGGCGATAGGTATCCACCCGTGAAAGATTCCAAGAGGCCAATTATAACTCCTCCCACAATGGCACCTGCAATGCTGTCCAGCCCTCCTAAAATAACCACGGGGAACACTTTGAGGCCCAGGGCACTTAACTCATGGACGTTGATACCGTTTAATACACCCAATATAACGCCGCTCATGCCTGCCACAAGAGCCGCAATAGCCCAGGAAAGCGCAAAAATTTTCCTCACGTGCACACCCAAAGACAGGGCGGCGCGTTGATTATCCGCCACCGAGCGCATGAAGATCCCCTGAGAAGTATACTTGAAAAAAAGGCCAAATATGAGGAGGAAACCGATACCCAGTAGGAAGGAAACATTGTAAACGGGCTGTATATCTATCCCCCCCAGGTGAATAGTTAAAAAATGGGGAATAAAGTCTGGATACGTGTACAGATTTCCCCCCCACAAAAGCAAAATGGCCCCTTTCAACATAGACGCAAGACCAATGGTGAGCATAATTACAAAGATCAAAGGTTCCCCGATGAGGGGGCGAAGAAAAACCCTCTCCACGAGAAAGCCAAAGGAAAAGCAAACGGCCAAAGTTACCACAAAGGCAGGGATTACAGGGATCTTAAACCATATAAGTAGGGCTAAAAAAATGTAAGCACCCATAGCGAGAAGCTCTCCATGGGCAAAGTTAAGAACACTGGAAGATTTATAGATCATGACGAAGCCCATCGCCGAGATGCCGTAAAGGAAACCTATGCTAAGGCCGTTAATTAAGAGCTGAAAGAAAAACTCCATCTAATCCTCCCCATAAACATCTATGATTCTTACCCGGGTAGTAATTTCACCTATCCGACCGTCACGGTAGCGAATTTTTCCCCTTACCTCTAACTCTTTTTTGTCTTGATACATGGCCTCAATCATATCGAGGTACAAACCATAAACGAATCTCCTCCTCACTTTCCCCGTTCTCGTGAGCTCCTCGTCATCGGCATCGAGAAGTTTGTATAGGAGGATAAACTTCTTAATCCTCATCACTTCAGGAATTTGGGCGTTGACCTGTTTTACCTCTTCTCTAATTAATTTCTCCACCGCCGGCTGCTGGGAGAGATCGAGGTATGTGGTGTATGGGATAAGTCGCTCTTCTGCCCAGTTTCCGACATTCTCCATGTCGATATTGATCAGAGCCGTGATGTAAGGCCTTCCTTCTCCGAAGACAACAGCTTCTTTTATATATGGGCTGAACTTTATCCGCGTTTCTACGAAGTCGGGGGAAAAGGCGTTTCCCATCTTGTCGCGGATTATGTCTTCTTTGCGCCCAATGATTATAAGATGCCCATCTTCATCAAGGTATCCAGCATCGCCCGTTTTCAGCCATCCATCCTGAAACGCCGCTTCCGTAGCACGATAATCGTTGTAATAACCTGCAATTACCGTATCGCTTTTGACCAGAACCTCCTGCTCTTCAGATATCTTTACTTGCACACCATCCAGAGGCTTTCCCACCGTTTCTACTTTTATTTCATCGTCCGGCTGAACCTGAAAGATGCCCCCTGCCTCTGTGAGCCCATAGCACTGCTTCAGATTCAAACCGATGGCCTGGAAAAATTTTATTACATCCGGACTTATGGGATGTCCACCCGTCAGGGCACAACGCATTCTCAAACATCCTATGCGGTCGAGAAGAGGCCGGTAGATTAAGAAGCTTGCTATCTGGTAGAGGGCTTTCAAAAAAAAAGGCGGTTTTTCTCTTCGAAACTTGTACTCCACAAAATTGCGACCAATCCTCTCCGACCAGGAGAACACAGCTCTATTTATCCAGGCCGAATCGGCAACCTTTACCCTAATGCGGGAAGCCAAATCTTCCCAAAAGCGTGAGGAGGTTATGATAACATTTGGACCTATTTCGCGGAAGTCTTCCATAACGGTGGAAGCCATCTCTGGAAAGTTCATGGCCATTCCCGAGACGGGGGCAACCCCAAAACCCCACATCTGGTCTACAATCCAGGCAGGGGGAGACATGGAAAACCAGTTTTCTCCAGGTTCGAGGGAAAGAAAATTTTTCCAGATACGTCCCATCTCCAATAAACTCTTATGGGTAAGCATGGCGAGCTTAGATATGCCCGTGGTACCGGAGGTTTGAATATAGACAGCAATATCTGTGGACCTACCCAGGGCCAGTTCTTCATTAAACCTATGAGGTTCCCGTTGACTGAATTCTCTTCCCCTTTCCTGTAATTCGGAAAAACTCAAAAGCCAGGGGTCATCTCTATATCCCCTCATCCCCGTAGGGTCGACATATACAACCTTTCTTATCCCCTGCAATCGGTCCCTGATTTCCAGCAGTTTATCCACCTGTTCCTGGTCCTGGGCAAAAATCACCGACCCGTTAAGTCGGTTAATGGAGAAGGCCAATTCTTCCGGTACAGAGGAGGTAAAGAGATTAAGGGCCCCACCCCCCAGCGTCATGGCGGCCATTTCCGCAAAAAGCCACTCGGCATGGTTGTCCATGATGATAATAATAGGTTCTCCCCTTTTCACCCCCAAAGAACAAAGACCTAAGACAGTATCCTTAACGTGGGAAAAATAATCGCTCCAGGTAAAGGTTTCCCATTTCCCGAAGGCCTTCTCCCTGATGGCCACATACCTGTCCCCCAAAGTTTGGGCTTTTCTTTCAAGCATTTGGGGGACAGTTTGAATTTGCTTATCCGAGGTAGGCATGAATTACCTCTTCGTTTGTCATGATCTCCCCAGGAGAACCCTCCGCAATTTTCTCCCCAAAATTCAGTACGGCGATGCGGTGGGACAGACTCATGACGACTGCCATGTCATGTTCTACCAAAATCATAGTCTGTCCCCACTCTTCATTCATCTCCCGGATAAATCTTACCATATCTTCCTTTTCCTCAAAGGTCATGCCGGCGAACGGTTCGTCGAGAACGAGCAATCTGGGTTCCAGCGCAAGGGCCCTTCCCAGTTCTACCCTTTTCATAAGGCCATAGGGTAGAGAGCCAACAGCTTTTTTCCTAATGGGCTGCAATTCGAGAAAATCTATGATTTCTTCTATGATTTCGCGATGTTTTACTTCCTCTTTTTTCACAGAGGGGCTAAAGAAGACAGCCTTCATCAATCCATATCTCGCATGTACATGACGGGCCAGCATTAAATTGGCAAGAACGGTCATCCCAGGGAAGAGTTCTATATTTTGAAAAGTGCGGCCAATCCCTAAATGCACCAATTCATGGGTCTTACTCTTTGTGATATCACGCCCATTAAAGATAATACGACCCCTATCAGGCCGATAAAAACCGGTGATGCAATTCATGAGACTCGTTTTACCCGCCCCATTAGGACCAATAACGGCCAGAATCTCTCCCGTCTTGACATTTAAACTGACCCCGTTTAAGGCCTTAACTCCCCCAAATCTCAGATGGATATCGATCATCTGAAGATCGGAAGTCCGATCTTCAGATGATCTTTCCCTAAAAATTTTTGGTGTCCCACGTTTTGATTTCACTTCTCTATCTTGAGAACTTTATTTTTTCCTTTGCGGGGTTGAAGAAATGGGTGATAGGTACAAATTCCCCATTCTCCTTTACCCTTACAATTCTTGCAACGAAGGAAGCCTCATGATTGGTTTTTGTGTAAGTTACCGGTGGCACCAACCCTCCGAAATCCTCATGGTTAAAAGATTCCATCGCCGAGTTTATCGCTTCCCTCGTTACCTCTTTTTTCTTTTCATACGCTCGAACGAATGCCCGCTCCATAATAGAGGCTACTACTACACCTTCCCAGTATGCGGCATCGAAAGTGCTTACGGTTTTGTATCTATCCATCAAATTGCTTATGAGCTTTACCCCTGGGCTTTTATCCACAGGTATGCAACCGGGAAACTGGATGATAAGGCGGTCCTTGATAAGTCCCTGCCCCTGCTTGAAAAAATCCGGATCCGTAGAGGTCCAGGTACCCAAAAAAACAGGCTGATATCCTATCCGATCCGCACTTTTTAGGGCTGTGATAATGGCGGCGGGTAACATCTGCATAAAAACGTATTTTGCACCTTTTTTCTGCAATCTTAGCAACTCGGTGGTGAGGTCAACCGTTTTTGGTGGGAATTCTTCTATGGCAACTATTTCTATGCCATTTTTCTCGGCGTATTCCTTGCTTGGCTGGTGAATTGAACGTCCGTAAGCGTTGTTGTACGTAAGAAGCCCCACCTTAGGCTTTTCCTTATCCTGATGCACCGCTTTGATATACGCCAAGATAGCATAGCAATCGAGGCGGTAACTGCCAAAGGGAAGAAACATATAATCCACAGGGGGTTCCAGTATTTCCCAGCCAGTGGAAAAATTTATCGTTGGAATCTTGTATTGCTGGACCATCGGTTTTGCCGCTAGGCCTTCTCCCGTACCCCAGGTGGCGATCATATCCACCTGGTCCTGTACGGCAAACTTTTTTACCGCCGCCTGCGCCTCCGGCACTTTATACTGGGTATCCACGAGTATCAGTTCAATCTTATTACCCTTTACCCCACCCTTTGTCTCATTCACATATTTGAAATAATCGGTCATACCCTTGGCATGAAACTGACCCCACGTAGAGGCAGGCCCCGTCATATTGATGGCTGCCCCTACCTTGATGGTCTTCGCATCCCCTCCCGAGGCGAAAACAAAAATAAATGATACTATAAGCAAACACAAAATTTTTCCGACCCTTGTCATCTCCCGTACCTCCCTCAAGATTTTTAAAATAAAAAAGCCGGGGATTTTTCCCACGGCCTATAAAAAAGCCGCGGGCAACTTTCAGGTCTGCCCGCGGCTTGGTTCACCTCTTCGTCACCTCTGCCGCCAGCAGACCAACCTAAAAAAGCCATAAAAGCTAAAAAATCGATTGTTTGCAATCAGTTCCATTCGCCATTCCTCTGCAATCTGCAGAATACCTAATCCAAAGGCTCTTATTCTGTCAAGATATTTTATGTAATGTTTAGCTTTTCCATTCGGTATTTGAGGGAATCTACCGTGATGTGCAAAAGCTCCGCTGCCCTTGTTCTGGACCCATTTACCTTTTTCAACGCGAGTTCAATTAACTTCTTTTCCATCCCAGTCAGCAATTCGTTAAGATTGATCCCTCCATCACCGATTTCCTCTATTTCTGGCATGTACTTAAGGGTGTTTGTAAGGTCCAAGACAAGGTTATCGGGCAGTATTATGTTAGAAGTCCCAAGGGCCACGGAGCGCTCTATTACATGCTCCAGTTCCCGAACATTTCCCGGGAATGAATATTTCATGAGGAGGTCCAAGGCGTAGGAAGAGATTTTCTTCCGTTCTTTACCGTAGGCCTGGGAATACTTTTCAATAAAGTGCTCAACCAGAATAGGGATATCCTCCTTTCGATTTCTCAGGGGGGGAAGCTCGATGGGGATAACGTTTAAACGGTAGTACAGGTCTTCCCGAAAAGAACCCTCTTTTACCATCCTCCATAAGTCCCGGTTCGTAGCGGAAATAAGGCGGATATTAACTTGAATATTTTCATTTCCCCCTACCCGACGGAAGGCTTTTTCTTCCACTACGCGGAGCAATTTCACCTGCAGGACGGGCGTGAGTTCAGAGATTTCGTCGAAGAAAACTGTACCGCCAGAGGCAATTTCTAAAAGCCCTGCCTTGTCCCCGTAGGCCCCTGTAAAGGCCCCTTTTACATAGCCAAATAGTTCTGATTCCAGCAAATTTTCCGGAATGCCACCGCAGTTTATGGGGACGAATGGTCTTTTCCTTCGGTTACTGTGATCATGAATTGCCCGAGCCACAAGCTCTTTTCCCGTTCCGCTCTCCCCCAGAATCAATACGTTTGCCGAAGTATCGGCAATTTTCTTTATCGTTTGGAAGATTTTTATCATTTCCCGGTTGCAGCTAATCATCCCCCCGAATTTGACGACTTCTCCCTCGCCGCAGCTCGTTTCCTCTTCTGGAGCAGGTTCATGTTCCATTGCCCTTTTTATTACTTCAATAAATTCTTCCACCTCGAAATTTTTCTCTACATAGTCGAAAGCACCTGCTTTCATGGCTTCGTAAGCCGTTTCTGCGGAAGCAAAGGCCGTCACCAGTATTACCCTAACATTCTCGTTTAATTCCTTTGCGCGTTTAAGAAAATTTATGCCGTCAATTTTCGGCATCTTGAGATCCGTAATTATGAGCGATACCTCGTGTTGCTTTAAGTATTTCAGGGCGGCGTCTGCACTCTCCACCGTTTTAACGGTAAACCCCTCTTTCTTTAAAAGAATATCGAAAAAATCCCTTATTTCGCGGTCATCATCCACAACCAGAATATTACCCATCTTTCCCCTTCCCCAGTTCCCCTTGAGGCAGTCTTACGGTAAAGACAGAACCCCGTCCGGGGCTACTATCCACGTGGATTTTACCTCTGTAAGTCTGAACAATCATCTGAACGATGGCAAGTCCCAAACCCGTGCCCTTTTCTTTTGTCGTGTAAAATGGTTCAAAAATTCTATCTATTTCTTCTTCCGGTATGCCTTTCCCATTGTCTTTAACTACCAACTTTATCCCTTCCCCTCCATCTAGCTTTTCCTTTCCCACCAGAATATCCACGACCCCATTTTCACCGATGGCCTGTATCCCATTTAGTATCAAATTATACACGAGATGTCTCAATTCATCCCTATTACCAATAAAAATTGTCCCTTCGGGTATATGGACGTTAAGATTGATAGAATCCTTCAAGGCTAAGTCTTTTTTTATCGTTTCCACTTGCTCGGCAATGAGGGTGTTTAGGTCAACCTTTTCAATTTTTCTTTCCTTTTGCCCTGATAGAAAGAGAAAGTCCCTGATAACCCCTTCCAGGCGATCTTTAGCCCTAATTGCTATATTTATGAGACGTTCATCTTCCTCCTTCAAGCTCAGAGATCGCCTAAGCATCTGGATAGAACCGCTTAAGGACATGAGGGGGTTCCTTAATTCATGGGCAAGATTTGACGCCATTTGACCTACAAAAGCCATCCTTTTGTTCTTCTCTATCGTCTCTGCCATTTCCCTGAGCTCCGAAAGGTCCTGGATAAGTATGATTCCCCCTATCTCTTCGCCTTGACTATCTCTTAAAGCTGAAAATGAAAGTCCAAGGACGACCTTTTTCCCATCTTGCCTTTTATATTTTACTTCTTGATACTTACCGACCTCTGCGATTTCAAATATCTCTTGTATGGGCCTGTTCAATACATGGGCGGGGTCTAATCCTGTAATAGCAATTGCGGCCTGGTTAAAAGTTTTAATCCGGCCTTTACGGTCCACCGTCACAATCCCCGTATTAATGGATTCGATAATTCCCCTGTAGAGCTGGTCCAAATTACTGAAGGCTTCTTCCCTTTCTTCCAGGAGTTTGCGGGTTTTTCTTTCTCTCTCGACAATAAAGATAGACAGAGCTGCCACCACGTAAAAGGAAAGGACATAAACGCAAAAACGTAAAATCACGTAACTTGGTGTTACAACCCCGTCCATAAGCTGTCCAGAAAAAGAGGGGATTACCCGTAAGTATTCAAGGTCTAATAGGACGCCATAGAGGATGCTACTGCCGGATGCTGCATAAATCCCCCCCAATTTTCTCAAAAAAAACACCCCGTAGATAATTACCAGCTGATAAAGGATAGGATAGGTACTGCTTATACCGCCCGTGAGGTACACCAACCCTGTAATTGTAACAAGATCCAGGGAAATCTGATAGAAGAGAAAGAGATTCTTCGCACGGATTCTTCTGTTTATCAGTATATATACAAGGTTCAAAAGGGCCGCAAAAAAAGCCAGGGCATAGTAGTAAGGGAGGTATATTTCAATACCGCCTTCTTTGGCCCTAATATTCATCACGAATACAATGCCAAAGAGGAATACGATTATAATAAAGCGAAATAATATGAGATAGTTGATTCTTCTTTTAGTTACACTTTCTTCCATCCGTCATTTCCCTTGCAGCAAGGGCAGCCGCCCCAATTGCCCCTAATTCCTGAGCATAACCAGATACGATTATATATTTTCCTATTAGTTTTTCTAATGCCATCACCACACCCCTATTTTTCGCCACACCCCCGGACATCATGACCTTTTCCCTTACTCCAATGCGATTAACCATAGAGGTTACACGATTTGCGATCGAATAGTGAATGCCGGCGATGATATTCTCTCTCCTTTCCCCTTTCGCAATAAGGCTTATGATTTCCGACTCCGCAAAGACGGTGCAGAGACTACTTATATTGGCGGGATAAGAGGCTTTCTTTGCTATTTCTTCAAAATTGACTAAATCCACTTCCAGCACCCGCGCCATCACTTCGAGGAATCTACCCGTGCCGGCGGCACATTTATCGTTCATGACAAAGTTCACTACCCTTCCACTTTCATCCATGCTTATTCCTTTACTGTCCTGTCCGCCTATATCTATCACCGTTCTTACAGAAGGGTTCAAAAGATAAGCCCCTGCGGCGTGGCACATAATTTCTGTAACGGCTCTGTTTGCCAGGTTTACAGATTTTCTACCGTATCCCGTTGCATATACACTATCAATTTCCTCCATTTTTAAACCGGATTCATTAAGAATTTCTTCTACAACCCTTTTTGCCGCGGCCTCCACATCGTATCCGGTAAAAATCACCTTCGTCGCTACAATTTGGAAATCTTCCATTATTGCTGCTTTTGTCGTGATAGATCCCACATCTATTCCAACGGTATACATAGTAATCTCCAAAAACTCCCTTGTTATTCGTCTCAATTTGTAATACGTTATAGAGCAAAGTTCAATACCAATCGAGGGAGGTGTCTCTATGCAGGCTGTTATCACGCTTACCCCGGCAGAGTCAAAGAGACTTATCGCCAAGGCAATAATTAAAAGGCCCGATGTTGAGATTGCCCATAAAGAAGGTTATCTCCTCGTAGGGAGGGGATCAACAAATGCCTACATTCTTGAGGAACTCCTGGGTCAAAGGATTGAAAAGGAAAGGTACTGTGCAGGGCAAATAATCAAAAGTTTCCTCTGTGTGCTTGGGGCGGACGAACGAATCAAGCCTGTAATCTTCCATAAGGGAGAGGTGCTTAATGTAGAGCCGGTAGAGGTTCTTGATAAATTAAGCCCCGGAGACATCCTCCTCAAAGGCGCTAATGCAATCGATGCGGAAGGGAACGTGGGAGTTTTTATGGCTTCCCCCACGGGGGGCACAATGGGGCAATTTTACCTTTCCATGAAAGCCAGAGGCCTCCATATCATCTACCCCGTCGGGCTGGAGAAGACCGTCTTTTCAGTTCCTATAGCGGCTTCTTTTGGGGGGATACAAACCATCACTGGTATAGGGGCCTACGCGGGTATGGTATGCGTTCCTAACGCCGATGTTTACACTGAGATTCACGCGTTCGAGGACTTGTTCAACTTAGAGGCATACCCCATAGCCGCCGGCGGATGGGGAGGTGCAGAAGGGTCTGTTACTTTTGCGCTGGAAGGTTCAAAAGAAGATATTGACACTTGCCTTTCCTTTATTAGCGAGCAAATAAAAGGAGAACCTCCCCTCCCCGCCGTAAAAAGCCCCTGTATCACCTGCCCTATCGCCTGTAGTTTTAAGGGGAAAAAAGCTGAGGAACTACCCAATTTTGTGAAGTAGAAATAATGGAAACAAAAGAGACTTCCACAGAATTTAAGGGCATTTCCGCAGAGATAGAATTCACGAATGGAAAGATACTGAAAGGGATTTTATCGGAAAAGATAGAATCCTTAAGGGAAACGATTACCATCTTAATCGAGTCCATCCACACGCTACAGCGCTACCCGATGAATGAAATATGTACCATTCGTTTATTCGATAACCAAAATGGAGGCCTTTCATGCCCTTCATCTCCTATGGAAGTTACAACGATAACGGGGCAAATTCATCGCATTTACCCCCTGGAAGAATCAAAACATCCGCTTGGTTTTTGGGCCTTCCCAATAGAAAGAACTAAAGCTGGTTATTCCAAGATTTTCTTCACATACTCCGGTGTAAAATCTCGCTGCGAAATAAGGCCACTCGGCGAAATAGCAAAAGATCAGGGGATATTGAACGAGCAGCAGGTGGAGGAAGTGGTCGCCGAACAACAGAGTCTCAGGGAGAGGAAAATCGGCGAAATAATCTCCTACCAAACGGCTATCCCGCGCAAAACGATAGATGAAATACTGGACAAGGCAAGAAAGGAAGGCAAACATCCTCGCTTAAGGGTGGGGGATATTCTAATCGAATCTGGCTTAGTTACCAAAGAGCAAATAGAAAGGGCTTTAGCCGAACAGGAGAAGGGGAAAAAGAAAAAGTTAGGAGAGTTATTAGTCGAGAAGGGTCTCATTTCGGAAGAACAGCTCCTCAAGGTTCTCGCCTATAAATTCAGAATCCCTATCGTGGATCTGGATAAGGAAGTAGTAAATCCGCGGGCCCTTGAAACCGTACCTGTGGAGATTGCCCAGCGGTTTAAAATCTTTCCCCTCCTGGATGATGGGGCTAAACTAATCATTGCCACTGCGGAACCTACAGATTACTCCATCTACGATTATTTGAGATTCTACACTAACCGCAAGGTAGAAATAGTGGCCGCAACCAGGAGACAAATAGAAGAGGCGATTGAACGCAACTACCCAAAGGCCAGCTTATTTTCCGATCAAGCTTTGGCAGACCTGACAATCCTTGAGGAAAAAGAAGAAGTAGAGGAAGAAGAAGCTGTAAGAATTAGCGAATCAGACTCCCAGATCGTAAACCTCGTAAATAAAATACTGATAGATGCGTACAACAAGGACGCGTCAGATATCCACTTGGAACCTGGGGTCGGGGAAAATCCTTTTACCATCCGATACAGAATTGACGGTATCTGCCGGGTTGTTCACCACATACCTAACAATTACAAACGAGCCATTATCTCGCGGCTTAAAATTATGGCCGGCCTGGATATCTCCGAACGGAGACGACCACAGAGCGGAAAAATCCTTCTAAAATACCAAAACCGTAAAATTGAGTATCGTCTGGAGATTACCCCCACGGTGGGGGGTAACGAAGATGCCGTTTTGCGTATCCTGTCATCCGCAAAGCCCTTACCCCTGGAAAAGATGGGGTTTGCACCGGAAGTTCTCAAAAAATTCCAAAGCCTTCTTAAGCACCCATACGGCATTATTCTCTGCGTTGGCCCGACCGGATCAGGAAAGACCACCACCCTCCATTCGGCCCTGGGGTATATAAATACAGAAGACAAGAAAATCTGGACCGCCGAAGACCCTGTTGAAATCGTTCAACCGGGGTTACGCCAGGTACAGGTACTGCACAAAATTGGCCTGGGATTTTCTGAGGTTCTCCGTTCTTTCCTGCGGGCAGACCCGGATGTTATTATGATTGGAGAAATGCGAGACTTTGAAACCGCCAAAACGGCGATCGAGGCTTCTCTCACGGGACACCTGGTCCTTAGCACCCTCCATACTAATAGCGCCATAGAAACCATCGTACGTCTGATTGAAATCGGGATCGACCCGATAAACTTTTCCAATGCCTTGCTCGGCATCCTTGCCCAGAGACTGGCACGACGTCTCTGTGAAAAGTGTAAGATTCCCTATCATCCAGCCAGAGAGGAGTTCGAACGTCTCGTTTCCCTATACAATGGCCACTGGTACGATCAAGACTCTATGCCCCGATACAGCCCGGATTTGATCCTCTGGCGGAAAGAGGGATGTAATGCTTGCGCTGGCACCGGCTACCGGGGTCGAATCGCCATCTATGAACTTGCCATCGGTACAGAAAAGCTAAAGAAAGCGATTAAAGAAAGGGCTTCAGTAGACGAAATGAAAGAAATCGCCCTGGAGGACGGCATGAGAACACTCCTTATGGACGGGATAAGAAAAATCTTCTCCGGGGATACAGACCTTGAGCAAGTTCTAAAAGTATGCATTACCACTACGGTTTCTGAATACCGTTAGGGTTTTTCCGTCCTTTCCAACGTAAATATAACGGTGTTGTCGTTGTCAGGGCATTGAATTTCCCTTTTTTGGTTTATCCAATCTGCCGGATCTGTTTTCCGGCAAAACGCGGTTAGATAGGGGATAAAAGCCGGCAGCGCGTACATACATATCCCCTTCGGCTCTCCCGCCTCAATCATCAATCCATCTTTGATGACAAAATAATCTCCTGGTTTGTACCCTGCAGAGCAGAAACCTTTGACGGATTTCACTGTACATTTTACGTCGAACATGATCCCCTCCTTATCCTATCGTAGTTTTAAAGACTCTTTTGCTTATAAATGAGCAACTTTGTCAAGGGCACAAGAGCTAAAAGGGAGATTAATACAGAAGAAAAGATAGCCCCCTCTATTGAAATACTGTAAAGATAAGCGATGATAAAACTACCACCAAACCAGGATATGCCGTAACAGGTATGGAAAATACCGAAGGCTATACCCCTCTTTTCTATAGGCACCAAGTCTGCAATAAAGGCCCGCATGATAGACTCCTGACTACCCATGACTATGCCCCACAGAACACACCCGGCAATTATGGGAAATGCAGTACTGCGGAAAATCAAAGGTGCCACCATCGGCTGTATCAGGGCAGCACCCATTATCACACGAAAACCCCAACGATCGTAAAGACGCCCGAAGACAAGTGCACTTACCGCATCTACACCCATTGCCACAGCGTATATCACCGGTATAAGCTCAAGCTGAAAAAATCTCCCTTTATCGATATGAAAGGCGATGAGAGGATAATCAACAATACCGGCGGCGAGGAATCCCACCCCGATTGTATAGAGCCAAAACGGACGGGAAATGGACCCCGAGAATTTTGGTGAAGGAACCTCCGTCATTTCAACTTTAGGGTAAAAGTATCTTGCCGCCACCAAGATAAGAAGGGCACAAAAGGCAGGAATAGCAAGGAGAGCCAGACCCGTTCGAAGGTCCCCTTTCAGGTACAGAATTAAACCTATAAGCGAAGGTCCAGCAATAGCACCAATTTGATCCAAGGCTTCATGCAGGCCAAATCCCCATCCCCTCCCTACCTGTCTGGTGACCTGAGATAACAGTACATCCCTTGCTGGGGTACGGAGGGCCTTGCCGAATCTTTCCATTACCACGAGCATAGCGGCAACTTCCCATCTATTGGCAAGGGCGAGGAGGGGAACGGCGAGGAGATTAATAACGTACCCTACGAATGTAATAAGCCAGTAGCGACCTGTTTTATCGCTCAGATATCCGGAAAGGAGGCGCAGGACATAGCCCAGCATCTCCCCGAAACCCGCTGTAAATCCAATAATCAAGGCGCTGGCGCCCAGAGTTCCCAAGTAGGGGCCCGTTATACTGCGCGCCCCCTCATAGGTGACATCGGCAAAAAGGCTCACAAAGCCAAAGAGAACTATTATTTTCAGGGCATTCCTTTTTTTAATCTCTGATGTCATTTCATCCCTTTAGCTTCTCTTTAAGTTCCCGCTTGAGGATTTTCCCCGATGGATTCTTGGGAAGTTCATTTACAAAGATTATTTTTTTAGGGCATTTAAATCCCGCCAACCTCTCCCGACAGAATTCCATAAGCTCCCTTTCCGTAAAGGCCATCCCCGCCTTTGGCACGACCACCGCCGCGACCATCTCTATCCACTTCGGATCGGGCAGGCCAATAACCGCCACCTCTGCCACCCCTGGGTGCTGGTAAATGACCTCCTCCACCTCTCTGGAAGCCACATTCTCACCACCCGTTTTTATCATATCCTTTTTTCTATCCACGACATAGAGATAACCCTCCTCATCGAACCGCCCCAAGTCTCCACTGTGAAACCATCCATGGGCAAAGGCTTCTCTAGTTTTCTCCGGGTCATTGAGATAGCCACTCATCACATGCCCAGAACGGTGCACTATTTCTCCCACCGTTCCTACAGGCACAAAATTTCCATCATCGTCCATAATCCTGGTTTCCACATTCAATACCGGTTTCCCCGCCGAGCCAGGTTTCCTCAACTGATCCTCCGGTTTCAGGATGGTGGCCACAGGGGACATCTCCGTTTGGCCATAATAGTTCCACAGGCGCAAACCAGGAAAAGCCGAGGCCAACCTCTTTATTATCTCTACCGGCATGATGGAGGCACCATAAGCCGCTTTTTTAAGACTGGAAAGGTCGTATTTATTGAAATCAGGGTGATTAAGAATGCTGATCCAAACCGTAGGTGGGGCAAACATATGAGTTATTCTGTATTTTTCAATAGCTGCCATCATTTCAGCCGGCTCTGCCCTTTGAAGAATAATATTTTCAGCCCCAATATATAAAAAAGGCATGAGGAAACAGTGAAGCTGGGCACAGTGAAACAGGGGTAGGGCGTGAAGGCAGACATCCGCTGTTTCGTACTGACCATCAAAGATACAGCTAAAGTACTGAGACATCAGGGCCCGATGGGAAAGCATGGCACCCTTGGGCCTGGATTCCGTACCGCTGGTGTAAGGTATCTGGGCAATATCTTCGTTTTCCACCTCCACCGAGAGTTCTGTTGTTGGCATAGCTGCCATAGACTGGGGAAGGTCCTGAAAGCCATCCGGTACCTCGCCCCCCAATAGAGGCAGAAAACCCCAGGTTTTTACACTGGGAAACATATCCAAATTTCCTTTTAAGACGGAGTACAGGGCATCCTCCACTATCATGACCTTGGCACCGGCATGATTTACGATATACGAAATCTCCTCCGCCTTTAACATATAATTTATGGGCACCTGGATCGCCCCGATTTTGGATAGGCCGATTAAACTGATGGGATAATAATGGGAATTGTACGCATAAATGGCAACCCGATCTCCCTTTTCTACCCCCCAGCTTGTCATCAGGTGAGCAAAGCGCCTTGATAAGCGCTCTATCTCATAATACGAAATGGTTTCATCACGAAAAATCAGGGCTGTTTTTCCCCCATACTTGGTGGCCGCCCTTCTTGCCATATCGCCGATAGTGTCTCGACTTATAATATTCGACATCCTCCACCTCCCATTTAATACTGAGCTTTTCTTCTTTATTTTCCTCTAATTGTCAAGCTTATCTGGCCGCACAGCTTTTGCCCCCTTGGAATCGTCAATATAATGACGACTTCTTTCTTTTTTGTCCAATAAATTGACAGTGGCAAGGGTTGCGAAATAATTATTCTCCTTAATTATCAAGTCTTTCACAACTACCAATCCCTGGTATTTAAATTGCAGGATTCGTATTAAAAGTTTCTCCCTGGGAGGATATCATGAGCCAATCTTTGTTTAAAAATTTAAAGCTGGGCAAAAAAATTCTCATCGTCCCTATGATCGTGTTGATTTTCATGCTTATATTATCGGCCGGTACTTATTTAAGCCTTTCCATTCAGAAAAATGCCCTCCATGACATTTACCAAAACCGTTTTTCTCAGTATCAGTTAAGCGCCAAAATTTTGAACGATATGGCTACGGTCCACGGCAATCTGTCTCGCATTCTTAACTGGATGAGGGTAGGATACGACCAAGTAAAAATAAAAGAGACGATAGAAAACACAAAAAAAATCCTGGCCGATGATATTTCTCTCATTAACTCTGTTCTTTCTTCGCGCAACATTACGAAAGAAGAGAATAAATACTTTACCTCCGCCCTGGAAAATCTTACCGAGTACCAAAAGGGGGTTCACAACGTCCTGGATTCAGCTGATCAGAGCGGCGCCGATACGGCAGTACAGCTCATGACCATGATTGACGAAAGATATCTTTCTATGAATGACTTCCTAAAAAACCTCCTTGCCTTAGAGGACAGGTTAAGCAAAGAGAGATACAAAAACGCGATGACAACCTTTGATCTAACCATTGTCACTTTTCTTATCGTTGTAGCCATTGCTATCGTATTATCCTTTGTGATCAGCTTCACCGTCACCCGATTCATCCTGAAACCAGTACATAAAACCATAAAGGCAATAAATCAAATTGCCCAGGGAGATTTGACCCTTCACCTTGATGTGGATAGCAAAGACGAAATCGGCGAGTTAGTGGAAGCCGTAAATACCATGAGGGACAAGATGAACGAGGCCGTGGGAAATGCCCTCGACATTGCCTCTGCCCTCGCCGACTCCGCCGCAGAAGAAGCCGCTTCAGTAGAAGAAACATCTGCCTCTCTTGACGAAATCGCTTCTATGACGCGGCAAAATGCCTCCCATACCCATGAAGCAAATCAGTTAATGCTCCTTGTTCAGGAAGAAATAAATAAGGCTAACGCCTCTATGCAGGCCCTTACCCGTTCCATGCAAGACATTGCACAGGCCAGCGAACAAACCCAGAAAATTGTGAAAAGTATTGATGAAATCGCTTTTCAGACAAATCTTCTTGCCCTCAACGCCTCGGTAGAAGCCGCTAGAGCCGGGGAGGCCGGGGCTGGTTTTGCGGTGGTCGCCGATGAAGTGAGGAACCTCGCCATGAGGGCAACAGAATCTGCCAAAGGTTCGTCAAATCTGATTACAGATATTGCCGATAAGGTGAAAAATGGCGAAAAGCTTGTCACGGCTACCAGCCAGGCCTTTGCCCAGGTAGCGAAAAGTTCCCATAAAGTGGTGGAACTCATGGGTGAAGTGGCGGCCGCTTCTAAAGAGCAGAGCCAGGGTATCGACCAGGTAAACAACGCCATTGCCCAACTAAGTAATACGGCCCAGAGGAATGCAGGAAATGCTGAAAGACTGTCTCAAGTAATGTCCATGTTTAAGGTTAGCTTCGAGGCGGAAGGAACGCCATCTTCCTTGGCTGCTCTAACCTGAGGGCTTCTGTTTTACTTCACTTGTGCTCATGAAGAAGTGGCTAATTATCTTTTTCATACGTTCAATATTTTTTTCAAAAAACGTAACACTACGTCTTATGTAAAAATGAACCTCGGCGGCCCCAAATTTCTCCCCTCCTTCCTTTAGAAAAGCATGGAAAGCGTTTATATCATTAAAATCCTGGTAAAATAGTTCACCCCATTGATTTTTAAACAATATTGAAAAGTTCGTCTGGGTCTCGAAATTGATTACCACAACCACATCGGTTATCCTTTCCCCTTCCAAAAAACTATCGAAATATACGCCACTAATATTAAATACCCCCACGCGCTCTTTTACGAATTTCGCCAGGTTTCTTATTTCCTGGACGGTTACGGAGGTAGGATTAGGGGCCATATGCACCGCAAAGTCGGAGTAAAAATCGTTCCACACAAGCCAGGCGATAAGAAAAACTACGTTTCGGTGAGATAGGAGTGGCCTGCCATTTTCTGTAGAGGCATATAAATGCCACAGACGTTTATCCCTCACAAATTTAAAATCCGTTAGTTTATTAAGGGGAAGGGGTTTATGGATGACGGGGATCTTCCCTGGTCTTTTTCCCAAAAAAACGGTCAGCTTTCTCCCCACTGCTGTCATATCTCTTTGGGTAATTACCGACTTTACTTGACTCCCTTCTGGTTTAATCTGACGATAGATACGCACGAGAAGATTAAATGCTCTCTCTCCTAAAGCGAGGTGTTCCTCCAGGGGCCAATGAGAAAAGTTATCGAGTTTCTCTATTTCTTCTCCCTTAAGGCTGAGCTCCCTAATGACATCCCTTTCTTTATTTAACTTACGCGCCCCTTCCCTGATAATCAGATAAAAACATGTGTTTATCAGATTTCTCGTTTCCGGATCTTCATCTCTATAATGCTCTAAAATCCTTCTCATAGTAAACGTTGCCGGATCCGTAAACGTCTCCCCTTCCTTTTTTGTTAATGTTTCCCTTCGGAATTGGTCGCACAAAAGCTCCTTTCCTTCATAGGCCAAGAAAACGGAGAGGATAAGCATCTTTATCACCGACTTCAACGGATGGGTGAGGGCTTTGTTAAACTGCCATAGAGCTGCTCCGAAAAACTCCTCTTTATCCACCCACTCTAAATTACCGAGATCGATACAATCAAAATCATCGTATTGGCCCTCTTTATAAGCTTTTACAAATTTCTGGTAATCTACTTTACCCGCGGGATCGAAACTTAGCCACCAGAGGGGAATCTTGCCCGCTATGAGCATTATCGTACGGTAAAATTCTTCTACCAGAATTTTTCCCTGGGCACTTCCAGAACTCTCTTCGTCCATAGGCCCGAACTGAGCCCGGGCAATATTTTTCGCATCACTGATAAAAAAATAGGTGGGCATTTTAATATTTTCATCCAGCCAATCCTTTATCAGGTTGACTTTTTGAATAAGACATCCCCAGCTTTGCCGGTCGAAATCGTTTTCGTTGACGCATATCCAGATATCACAATCACTCAGGGAAGTCTGATTCATAGTACCTACGGAGCCTATGGTATAGACGCCCTGAATAAATAAAGAATGGAGGGGAGAGCTAATCAGGGAAAGACCCCCTTCTACACCGAACATTTGTCTGAACTCTTTCTCTCGAGAGAGAATCTCTTTCTCACCGTGAATGCCATAGACGGCTATTCCCTTCTTCAGGCCACCCGTATACCCGGGTACCTTCGGATGGTTGACAGAGAGCAACCACGGTAGCAAATAGAGGATTATCTCCCCTTCCTTGGGGGAAAGGGTACAAAAAATCTCCTTTCTGAATTGAGTATAGGCCAGGAAAGCCTTCTTATTACGAAGGAATATCTCGCGTTTCACCCTGCTTTTATCAGAACCACCTTAAAAATTCTGGTGCCTGGGGCGGGACTCGAACCCGCATGTAGATGACCTACGAGGGATTTTAAGTCCCTTGCGTCTACCAATTCCGCCACCCAGGCACCTTCGCTATCTGCTATATTACCAACTACGGCTTCCTGTCAATAAAATTAAGGGTGGAAAAAAAAGAAGTCGTGTATTAAAGGAGCAGCGAATAAAAGCAGGAAGGCGGTATGATGGAAAAGGCTGATATTATTATCACGGGTGGTACTATTCTCACGATGGACAAAATGGATACCATCTTCCCCCAGGGTAGCCTGGCCATAAGGGAAAATCGAATCGTTGCCCTGGGATCGGGGGATGAGGTGCTAAAAAAATTCCCGGGAAAAAAAGTCCTCAACTGCCCAGAGTCCATTGTTATGCCGGGTCTCATTAATGCTCATACCCATGCGGCTATGACTTGCTTCCGCGGTATTGCCGATGATATGGAGCTTATGGACTGGCTACAAAATTACATTTTCCCGGCTGAGGCAAGAAACGTCAATCCTGAGCTCGCATACTGGGGAAGTCTCCTTGCCTGCATAGAGATGATTAAATCCGGTACTACGACCTTCTCCGACATGTACATATTCGAGGATGAAACGGCTCGGGCTGCAAAACAAGCAGGTATGAGAGCTGTAATAGGCGAAGTGCTCTACGATTTCCCTTCTCCCAATGCTAAGACACCAGAGGAAGGTTTAGCTTACACCCAGTACCTTATAGAAAAATGGCAGGGAGATCCCCTCGTTAGTGTTATGGTGGAACCCCATGCTCTCTATACCTGTTCTGCTCAGCTCTTACTAAGAGCGAAAGAAATAGCGGATCGCTTCGGTTTACCCTTCGCTACCCACCTTTTGGAAAACAATAAAGAACGTGAAGAACTGAACCGCCGGCTAAACAAACGTGCCACGGATTATCTCGATGAGCTTGGTATCCTGGATGAACGCTTCATAGCCTTCCACTGTGTAGCCATGGATGATTACGATATAGAACTCTTTGCCGAGCGTGACTGTAAGGTCGTCCATAACCCGGAAAGTAACATGAAGCTGGCAAGTGGCGTCGCCCCAGTATCTACCATGCTCAGCCGGGGCATTTGCGTGGGCCTTGGCACAGACGGATGCGCCAGTAATAATAATCTCGATATGTTTCAGGAAATGGATACGGCAGCAAAATTGGAAAAATCGGTCCGCTTGGACCCCACCGTGATGAATGCGAGGACCGTAGTGCAAATGGCAACCATAAATGGGGCACGCCTTTTGGGACTGTCAGATCAAGTTGGTTCTCTGGAAATAGGGAAAAAGGCCGATATTATCATTATTGACTGTCACAAGCCCCATTTAACTCCCATGTACAGTGAGTATTCCCATCTTGCATACTGCGCTCTTGGTTCGGACGTGGATACGGTAATCATCGATGGACAAATCGTCATGGAGAAAAGGCAACTCCTTACGGTAGATGAAGAAGAGGTAATGGCCAAAGTAAAGGAAATTGCCCGCCGCATTACCGCTTCTCTCGGAGAAAGGCATGATTGAAGCGGATATAACCATTAAAGGTAGCGTATGCCTTACCATGGATAGGGATTTAACGGTGATTGAAGATCCTTTTATTGCCATCCAGGGTGAGCGCATCGTATACGTGGGGCAATACAGCAACACGATAGAGCAAAAGTACCTCTCGAAAAAAGAGATCTCCATACCAAATTCTATCATCCTTCCTGGGCTCATAAATACCCATACCCATGTACCCATGGTCTTTTTCCGGGGCATTGCCGATGACCTCCCCTTAATGGAGTGGCTAAACCATCACATCTTTCCCCTGGAGATGAAATTCGTAAACAAGGAGATGGTCTACTGGGGTGCTCTTCTGGCCTGTGCGGAAATGATTTGCTCGGGGACCACAACTTTCTGCGATGGCTACTTTTACCCTGGAAGAATCGCCCGCGCAGCGATGGAAACTGGCCTTAGGGTGTTTCTGGGGCTTGGATTTTTTGACCGGGAGGAAGATGTGGAAGCCTCAGCACGGGCAAACGCCGAAACGGCCAAATACTTCATAGAGAAGTGGCAGCATATCTCGCCCCTGGTCACGCCCGCCCTTTTTCCCCACGCACCTTACACATGCCGCCCGGAGACGATGAAAGCTATAAAAGAAGTGGCCGAAGATTACCGCACCCTTTTCATTACCCATCTGGCAGAAACGAAAGAAGAAGTTGAAATCATCCGGGAAAGATACGGCCTCACACCCGTCAGGCTCCTCTCCTCATGCGGGATACTCGACGAAAGGACGCTCTTGGTGCACTGCAACTGGCTAGACCAGGAAGAGATAGAAATTCTTGCCCAATCAGGAACCCGGGTTTCTCACAATGCGGAAAGCGGGATGAAGCTCGCTTCCGGTCTCTCCCCCATCCCAGAATTGATAAAAAAAGGGATCTGTGTGGGGCTGGGAACCGATGGCTGCGCGAGCAATAACGACCACGATCTCATTCGAGAGATGGGGTCGGTGGCTTATGCCCATAAACTTGTAAACAGGGATCCCACCATCATTGACGCCCGTCAGGTACTTCTCTTAGCTACTCGCGAGGGGGCACGTGCCTTAGGCAAAGAGGAAGAAATCGGTTCTATCGAGGTGAATAAAAAGGCAGATATAATCATCATCGACACTTGCCACCCGCGTCTACAGCCCCTTTACAATCCCTATTCCCAGATCGTCTACGCGGCAAACGGGGACAATGTCTGCACAACCATCTGCAATGGTCGCATCTTACTCGAGAACCGCCGGCTCACGACGCTTGATCTTCAAAACATCCTAAAAGAAGTAGAGAGGATTGCCTGCTCCATCCGGAAAGAAAAGCTTTAGCTTCCCTAACGGACGGAAAAAGGCACGCGGACTTTCCATTCCTCCTTCTTCCCAAAATTCCACTGATGAACCGGACGCATGTACCCCACTATCCTGCTGTAAACCTCACAGGGCTGATAAGAGGTGAGAACAGGAGATTTCGCAAAGCACTCATCGCACTTTGCAAAAACTTTAAAAGTGTACCACAGGGCCCCTCCCGTAACGGTCAATTTCCCGTCTTCATCCAACTGGGCCACGATAGATACTTCTCGACCGCAGTCATGACATGGCCCTCGAAACTCTATTTCCGTTACCCTCTCCCGCACAAATAGCTCCTCTAAAAATTCTCTCGTCCTCCCCATGATATTACCCCCTTTATACTAAATGTTGGATTTGCCTTACCTGCTACCACAATATGTAGTACCGTTCAAGAAAAATTTGACATTAATTCAAGGTGTGGCTAAAAAAATACCATGAGAATTAAACGCGCATTGATGTTTTGGATTCTTTGGTGGGGATTATTTTATCCTCTCTCTTTTGCCATCGGCAGCCCGGTGGAGGTAGTCTTTTCCCCTAAGGGGGCTATAGTCAAAGAAGTAACCAAAGTACGGGTAGAAAAAAAGGATGGCCAAATATGGGCCGCAATCTATCTTCCACCTGGGGCAGACCCCAAGCATCTTAGGATAGAAGTGGTCAAAAACCGCCCCCGCCTCTATGATTATACCGTACATCCGGCGAGCATTCCTTTTACCGAGCAAGGGCGCGCGAGGGAAAAAAGGCTGGAAGAATTAAAAAAGAATCAGGGGGCATTAGTCGCCACCCTTCGTGCCTTAGAAAGCCAGATTCTTTTCTGGCAAAGCCAGGCCAAAGGGCGGGTGAAGAATATGATAGACGCGACCAATACAGCCTCCTATGTGGGGAAAAACCTAAAAAAGCTCATAGGGGAAAAATACGCCGTAGAAGCAGAGCTGGGGAAGCTGGAGGCTGAGATAACACGCCTGGAAAAAGAAGGAAAAAAAGAGAATGGCTGGGAGGTTATCGTCTACCTGGAAAATGACCCGGGACGGGAGCTTACCCTGATTTATTCCTATCCCCTAACGGGGAGTGCCTGGTCCCCCTTTTACCGATTGGAAGCGTTACCTGGAAAGGGTGAAATTCTCTTTTACTGGTATGGGGAAATTGCACAACAAACGGGCCAGGACTGGTATAACGTATCCATCCGTTTAATCTTCCCCCACCGGGAACCAACAGAAGCCCTCCCCGCCCTTTCATCGTGGGTTTTCAGACCTTCGAATTCCTCTAAAGACAACCGCGCTGAGGAAGTACATCTGGACTGGGCAGTGGGCAGCACACATCTTCCCACCCACAAGAAGATACGGGTAAAAATTGTGGAGGAAAGATGGCCGGCTGTTTTTTCTTACCTTTCCCGGCCGCGGGCCGTGGAAGGGGCTTTTCTCCAGGGGGAAGTGAAATTCCCTGCCCATAGAGAAATGCCCCCTGGACCGGCGGTTTTTCTCATCGATGGGGTAACAACGGCGAAAAAAACGTTTGCCTTTTCGGGAAAAGAGGGAAACTTCCTCTTCGGTTCCGACCCCCTCGTAAATGTTTTTTCCCACCTGCTTTCCAACGAGGCGATGTTAGCTGAAGCTCCTTCCCAGGAATGGCTCATCAAAGCCTCCAACAAAAGGCCCCACCGCATCGAACTGCGCGTAGAAGAGCCTATCCCGAAGTCTCAGGACAACCAAATTAAGGTTTCCCCTTCCTATAATCCCCCGCCTACCTATCGCACCGAAGATTTAGCTACCTGGCATTTAACCTTGAGCCCCGGGGAGGATAAGACAATTCACACAAAGGTAGAGCTAAGAAAACCGAACATATCTGGGCGATAAATCACTTCACCACCTGCCATATGGCGGAGAAGTCCAAATCTCCCAAGCCCTTTTCCCGCGCTTTTTTAAACAGTTCATTCACAACGGCGGTGGTCACCAGGGGTTTACCCACTTCGTCCCCCAGAAGAAGGGCGAGACGCAAATCCTTCTGCATGTGCTTCAGGGGGAAGGCTACAGGGAAGTTTTCAGCCAAAATGGATGCCCCTTTCAGGCGGAACATGGGATTCGACATGGCACCTCCATCGAGGACAGAGAGAACCTCCTGCAGGTTAAGCCCGACCCTGGAAGCGAGGGCTAATCCCTCGCAGAAGGACGCCATCATATCACCCATGATCAGATTAACACAGAGTTTCATCTGGGCTCCTTTCCCCACATCACCTAAATAGAGCGCCATCTTTCCCATTTTCGCAAATGCGGGCCCTACTTCGTCGAAGAGGGAACGATCGCCTGCGGCCATGATAATCAACGTGCCTTCTTCTGCCGGCTTTCTACTTCCCGATACGGGCGCCTCCAAAAATCTCCCACCTCTTGCCGCGACGGCCTCCCCGATGCGTCGGGATGTATGGGGGTCCACCGTTGACATATCTACGTACCCCCTCCCCTCACCGATGCCCGCTAGCACTCCTTCGGCGCCGAAGCAGACTTCCAGGCAAGCATTTGGGTCTGCCAGCATGGCAAATGTTACATCACACTGGGCAGCAAGGGCACCGGGTGACTCTGCCATCCTGGCGCCTTTCTGCAGAAGTTCCTTGCACTTTTCAGGATGGCGGTTCCATACCACTACCTCCCAGCCTCCCGCGATAAGGTTCATCGCCATCGGCTTTCCCATAATACCCATTCCGATAAATCCAATTTTTCTCATGTGCCTCACCCCTTGTTTTAAATTAGTGGTTTATTTCCATTTAGCCATTCGTAAATGCGGATGTAAGCGGCGATCATGCTGTTCAAATCATACCGAATCCGGGCTTCTTTCATAATCCTTCTTAGCTGGGGTTCCCTCACCTCAGGTGGCCGCAAATGAAAGGCAAGGCTCTTTTCCAATCCGTACCAGAGTCCTCCCGTATCGTAGTCCCGAAAGAGAAACCCGTTTCCCATATCCTGCGGGGCTCCATCGATTTTCAATTGCAGTTCCGTAATCTTATCGTGATAGCCGCCGGTGTCACGGTTAGTGGCGGTGGCTCCGAAAAGATTGGCAATCTGATCAATCTGGCCGCAGGGTTCATAGAGGGAGGCGCCAAAGACATCGTGGGCTGCCCCATATCCCAGCATGGAAAGGCTCTCCGAAAAGGGATAGTAAACGATACGACCCTTAGAGGAATAGGCTATGCGTCCCAAAATTTCCTTGTGATATTCATCGTTACCTACCCCATCTGCCACAATGGCAATCTGAACTTCCGGGTGGGCACTGCAGAAAGGCTGCGCCACAGCTTCCAAGAGCTCCACCCCTTTCTGAGAAGGGTCCAGGCGGGAAGGCCAAAAAAAGAGGATAGCCTGGGGATCTTCGACGAGCCCCGTTTTCCGCTGAAAGGCAATTAAATTCTGTCTTTTTGCCTCCAGGATATCATCGTCGGGTCCGAATTTTTTTACGAGAAAGGGGCAATTCTCCGGATACATGGTGGGGCTCGGTGCATTGATCACCGTCCTTACGGCATCGTTGTAATACTTCACCTTTACTTCCTGTCTCACACTGGGTGGTATAATGGGGCGATCCCAGAAGTAGTCATTCACTATCTCCTCCAGGAACCTTTCCCCCACGAAGTTTATGAGAGTAGCATTTTTTATGGCAGTTGCCTGGCAGTCCAAGCAAAGCCGACCACCTTCAATGGTGATAAATAGATTCTCATAGAGCTGATTTAAATCAATCCCCTCCATGATGTTCAAAGGGATATGGGCGGTGAAGACGTTATGCACCGTATGAAGCACCGGTAAGTTAGTAGCCCTGGCGTACGCAGTAATTGCGCCTCCTGCCATCCAATCGTGCGAATGAATAATGAGACGCCCCTCATGGCGCGCCCTCACATCCTTGATGATATAATTTACTATCTGGCGCTGAAATTCAGCTGCCGTAGGAATGGGGTCACCCTCATAGGCATGCATCTTATTGGCAAAAATTGCAGAGCTTACGAGGTGAATACGCTCCGCGGGTATATTATACCTGATGGCCTTCCACTCTTCCTCGTCAATCTGGCTTTCCTGCTGAAACCTTTTTTTCAAATTCAGGGTCGCCAGATGTACATGGATCCCCCTTTCCAGGAGCCCCTCACACAGAGCGGATACCACCTCCCCCTGACCTCCACTTTTACCAGAAATGAATCGCGCGAGTTTCCCCATGCCCTCTGGCAGACGCCCCGTTTCCGGAGAAATAATGAGAACTGCCGTTCTTTCCGCCCTTTTCAAAACCTCAAAGCGCATGAGCGACATCCTTAAATTTTCTACCTTCCGTGTCAGGATGTAGGCGGCATGACCGGCCGAACCGTTATAAGGATGTTCCCTCGCCTCGAGGTCCGTTAGATATTTTAGATGGTCGAGCTGGGTGAGGTAACGCCATCTCGTCAGGAGATCCCATCCCGCTTTTCTTGCCCTGGTTCCCATTTCCTCGATTTCCTTAAACAGAGCAAGCCCGGCAGGGTCAGAAAAAACCCTTTCCGCCGCTTCCCTCTCTTCCACCCACTCTGCACAATCGCTTAAGTTGTAAAGGCGCGGCACCTCTGAAGGCAGAACAAAATCAATCTTCCCTTTCTCAAAAATGGGCAAAAGGTATTCTTCAAAGTCTTCTCCGGCCAATTCGCAGGAAATTAACCCCCTTTTGCATCTTTCTTTCTTTTCTCCCGGGCGAGATAGGAGAATAAATATTTCCTCATCTTTGAGCCGATATACCCCGGGGAAAAGGTGAGAACCCTCACCAATTGCCACCTTGTATCCCATATCCTTTACGGTTAGGACTATTTCCGGGGTAAGAGGCAAAGAGGGATGGGCAAAGGTAACCGGTGTCACGTTGAACAAAGTTCTCAACTTTTCCCTATGGAGGGTTACCTGGTCCCGGAACTCTTTTTTCTCCGGGTCTGAGAAGAGGCCCGCAAAAGAATGATAGTAAGTTTCATCCACCAGCTCTATCTGTTCCATCTGCTTCCCCTTTTCAAAAAGAGAAACAAGGGCGTCGATTATTTCCCGTCCATAAGCCTCTGCCTGTTCCAGAAAAATGCCTGAAATACCGATGCTGATTTTTAGAGAAGTATTTTCCTCCATCATCCGCGTAAGGATTTCAACCCTGGGAAGATAGACGCGGTGGCCGCGGGATATGAACTTATCGATATTCACTTCATCCCAAAGAAACTTCTCTCCTTCCGGGTGTAATCGGAGTGGTTCATGCAAATGGAGGTGAACTATAAAATGGGGCAACTTTTCTTTCCTCCCTGAATGGGTAGCAATTATCGCAACATCCCCCATTTTTGTCAATTATTGACAAGTTTTTCTCGCCTGTGAAATATGAAACCCATGCCTTTGCGAATAGATTACATAAAAAGCCTCCCCATTTACGAGAGAAGAAGGGAAATCGTTGAAGCCATAAGAGATTCACAGGTAGTTGTTATCACAGGAGAAACAGGTTCCGGAAAGACGACCCAGATTCCCAAGATGTGTCTCGAGGCAGGGAGAGGGAAAAGAGGCTTGATCGGATGTACCCAGCCCCGACGGGTAGCCGCGGTATCTGCTGCCTATCGCCTGGCAGAGGAACTGGGAGAAGAAATAGGAAAAACGGTCTCCTACAAAATCCGCTTCGCCGAAAAGGGTGGGCCTCATTCGCAGATTAAGGTCATGACAGATGGAGTACTTCTCGCAGAGCTTGCGGGTGATCACCTCCTAAGAAAGTATGACACCATCATTGTGGATGAGGCGCATGAAAGGAGCATTAACATCGACTTCGTCCTGGGATACCTAAGGTCCCTCCTTCCCAAGAGGCCTGATCTCAAACTCATCATTACTTCTGCCACCATAGATGCAGAAAAATTCTCCCGCGCCTTCGGGCGGGCCCCTGTCATTGAAGTAAGCGGTCGCCTTTATCCGGTGGATATTATCTGGCGGCCCTTAAACCCTTCCCAGGAAGAGACAGGCGATTACACTTACCTGGAAGCAGCTATTGGGGCTACTTATTTCTTATTCTCTGAATTTAGGCCCGCTGATACCCTGATTTTTTTCCCCACGGAGCAGGATATCAGAGAAGCGTGCGGGATACTGGAGCAACGATTGGGTAACGAAGCGATAGTCCTGCCCCTTTTTGCCCGCCTTCCCCTAACGGACCAGAGAAAGGTTTTTCTCCATTACAAGCGCCCCAAGATTATCTGTGCTACCAACGTGGCCGAAACTTCTCTTACCATACCGGGTATTCGATACGTCATAGACTCAGGTCTCGCCCGCATTTCGTGGTATAACCCCCGAACAAAAACGGCCGGGTTGCCCATTCGTCCCATCTCCCGCAGTAGCGCCGATCAGCGCAGTGGCCGCTGTGGGCGGGTAATGGACGGCATATGTGTAAGGCTATTTAGTGAAGAGGATTACCTGCTGCGCCCCCTCTTTACCACCCCCGAAATACTCCGTTCCAATTTTGCCCAGGTTCTCCTTCAGATGCTCTACCTGCGCCTCGGCCATGTCACTGACTTCCCCTTTATCGATCCGCCTTCGAAGAAACACATTTCCGATGCCATCGATACCCTCCGGGAGTTAGGTGCCCTGCCTCAACGGGGGGACCTGGAGCTGACCAATTTAGGGAAAATTATGGCTCGCCTGCCCCTGGATCCCCGGGTCGCCCGCATGGTAATCGAAGGGAAAAGACGCGGTTGTCTGGAAGAAACTATAACAATCGCCTCCGTTTTGGGTATTGGAGATCCCCGGGAAACAACGCGGGAAAAGGAAGCAAATCGCTTCCGGGATCCCTCTTCTGATTTTCTCTCCCTCCTTAAAATCTGGCAGGAAATGCAGTCGTACCTCGGCCCATCCCCTTCCCGCACCCGCCTAAGAAAATACTGCCGAGAACATGCCCTCTCCTACCGGAGGGTAAGGGAATGGATGGAGGTAAAAGAGCAGGTTTCCTCCATACTTTTCCAGGACCCTATAGGAAAAACCATTTCTGCTCCGGTAAAAAAAGAAGACCTTTACCCCGCCCTTCATAAGGCTATCCTGAGTGGTTACCTCGTCAATGTGGCGGAAAAAAAGGAAAAGCACGTCTACAGAGGAACAAAAGGCAGGGAAATCATGATTTTCCCTTCCTCCGGTCTCTTTAAAGGCGGGGGAAAATGGATTGTGGCCGCGGAAATTGTGGCCACCTCCCGCCTGTACGCCCGTATGACAGCCAATATAGAACCTGAGTGGATCGAGGAAGTGGGGAAGGATTTCTGCCAGTATTCGTATTCAGACCCTTACTGGGATCCGGAGAGGGAAGATGTAATTGCCCGTGAAAAGGTTTCTTTCATGGGACTTGTCATTTGCCCGGGGAGGAATGTTTCCATGAGCCGGTTAAAACCTGAAGAAGCTCAGCCAATTTTTATCCGCGATGGCCTCATGAAAGGGGCACTAAAAAGCCGCTTCCCCTTCCTCCATCATAATTTAGAGCTCCTGGAAAGCCTCCGTAAAATCGAGCACAAAACACGTAGGGTAGGTGTTATCGATGAAGAGGCAATTTTTAAATTCTATTCCGAACGTCTCCCAGGGATTGGCAGCGTGGCCCACCTGAAAAAATTTCTCCGCCAACAGGGCAATGACAATTTCCTCTTTCTAAAGGAAGTCGATTGCCTCCGCCAGCCGGTGGCTGATGACCCTTTAACCTATCCCGATTACGTCACCCTCTCTCAACATGCCTTACCCCTCACCTACCGTTTCCATCCCGGTGAAGGGGACGACGGCGTCACTCTTCCCCTCCCCGTTCCACTTCTTACAAAAATCTCGTCTTCTATTGTTGACCGTCTCGTCCCAGGCCTCTTGCGGGAAAAAATACTGTTCCTCCTTAAAGGGTTGCCCAAAGAGTATCGACGTAAACTGCCGCCTCCTCAAGAATGGCTGGAAGAGCTTTACCAGGTGGTGAAAAACGATTCCCGTCCGCTCGCACAGTCCTTGAGCGTTTTTATTAAGGAAAGATTTGGCCTTTTCATTCCCCCTTCCACCTGGCCTTCGGATAGGGTGCCAGACTACCTAAAAATTCGACTGGCCGTGATAGACGAAAAAAACAACGTCTTGGCAGAAGGTCGTGACATCAATCAGTTGAAAGGGCTGGTCGTAGAACCCGCCGAATCGGAGGCGTTAAAGGAACTACGCCAGATTTGGGAACGCAGAGGAATGACCACCTGGGAGGTTGATTCCATCCCAGAAGAAGTAACCTATGAGGGCCCGGCAGGAATAAAGCTTATACGTTTCCCAGCTTTCTCCGTTGCAGAAAAAGGGGTGGACCTCCTTTTATTTTCCATCAAAGAGGAAGCCGAAACCCATCACTTAAGGGGCGTAGCACGCCTTTACGAACTTGAACTGCAAAACGAGATAAAAACCCTGAAGAAAACCTTAGAGCTAACAGGGGACATGAAGATTTGGGCCCAGCAAGCATGGGGAAGTAAACCCATAGAGAAGTACCTCTACGAGAAGGTTATCCTCGACACTCTAGCCCTACCGATAAGGAGCAGGTCGGAATTCAACGCTCGAATCCCCGAGGTGAGGCGGATGATTTTACCCAGGGCTTACGCCGTCCTTGAACTCGCCCGACCCTTCCTGGAAATTGTGGCGGAGATTAAAAAGGCTATTATTCGCACGGAACAAAGGGAAGGAAAAGCGCCGACAATACAAGAATTCCTCGAGGAAATAGAGGAAGAACTTATACGTCTCGCACCTGCCGATTTTCTTTTACGCTACGAAGAATCGCGCCTTGCCCATCTTCCGCGTTATTTAAAAGCCCTCGCCGTCCGCCTTGAGCGGGGGATCAGCAATTTAGAGAAAGATCGTAAGAGATCTGCCGAGATTCGCCGCTACACTGAAAAGCTCGCTTCCATTGAGAAGGAGCAGGTTGATCCGAAACTTCTGGAGGAATTCCGCTGGATGATTGAAGAGTACCGCGTTTCCCTCTTTGCCCAGGAATTAAAGACGGCCTTCCCCATCTCTCCTAAGCGCTTGAAAGAAAAGCTTGCCGAAATCGAAATGTAATCATCTGTTGAGGGAAAGGTATTTTTTAATGTACCCCTCCGCCTTCTCGCGGGACGAAAAGATACCAAAGTGACCCTCGCACAGAATATCTATCTTTAAATCGAGGAGGCGGTGCATGGAATCTCGCCAGGCGTTAAGGTCAGACCCAAAGGCGGGCAGAAATGGCCCGTGTATATCCTGGCCGAAGCAAATCCTTTTTCCATCCCGGTCAAGGTAGCAGACAATAGAACCAGGGGTATGGCCAGGGGTATGGAGGATGTGGATAACATCTTCTCCCACGGTTAGATGGTCTTCCCTACCTGTAAATTTTCGGTCTATGTGAAGGGGTGAGACCTTCCGGCCATACCAGGAAGCCGCTGTTTTTATAGGGTCTCCCGCTTCTACGGGAGGGGCATCGAGTTCGTGCATGGCCACTGGCACACCGAAGCGTTCTTTAAGATAGGACGCCCCCCCGATGTGATCGAGGTGGCAATGGGTGAGGATGATACACTTTATTCTCTCCCCCCTAAGACCCAATTCTTCCATGTTTTTCAAAATCTGTTCTGTTCTACTACCTGCGCCCGTATCAATTATGACGAGCTCTTCCCCACTTACCACTATGTAAGAGGCCGCATCTTCTGCATGGGAGATTCCAGGCCCCCCCACGATGTATACCCCCCGGTAGATTTCCTCTCCATATCCCATAAATACCCCCTATTCATCCTCAAGGGTTCCGATTATTTCGCCGATGGAATTCATCCCGTTTTCCTTTACATAAGCCTCCAGTCTATCGATTATCTTTATCGTGATCGAGGGGTCCACAAAGTTCGCCGTCCCTACCTGAACGGCCCGGGCACCAACGATGAGGAATTCAAGGACATCTTCTGCTGTCATTATCCCACCGATACCTATGACGGGAATACGAACACTTTTAACTACCTCCCATACCATGCGCAGGGCAATAGGCTTGATAGCTGGGCCGGAAAGTCCTCCCGTCAGGGTAGAGAGCTTTGACCGTCGCGTGTTTACATCCACCGCCATCCCGGTAATAGTATTGATGAGGGAAATGGCGTCCGCCCCGGCTGCTTCCACCCCCTGGGCGATTTCTGAAAGCTTTCCTACATTGGGGGAAAGTTTTACAAAGACGGGTAAATCGGTCACTCTCTTCACCTCCCGCGTGACCGAGGCAGCTGTCTCCGGGTCGGTACCGAAGGCCAAACCCCCTCTTTTTACGTTTGGGCAGGAGATGTTTAACTCCAAAGCGGCGATACCGCGGCTTTCCGTAAGGATTTCTGAAACCTGCTTGTACTCATCGATGGATTCGCCAAACACATTAGCAATTACGGGAACATCGTATCTTCTAAGTTTCGGGAGTTTATCCTCTAAAAAAGCCTTCACACCTACATTCTGCAAGCCAATCGCGTTGAGCAGGCCGGCGGCAGTTTCCGCTATTCTGGGCGGCGGATTTCCCTCACGAGGCCTCAGAGATAGACCTTTTACGATTACCGCGCCCAATCGGTTGAGATCTACATCTTTCGCATATTCCTCCCCATAGCCGAATGTGCCAGATGCGGTCATCACGGGATTTTTCAACTTGAGCCCCGCCAGTTCCACGACCAAGCCTGAAAATACTGCCTCCATTAACCCTCCCATATGATGTGCCGAATATTGAACACCGGTCCATCCACGCACACCCGACCATAGTACCTATTTCCTTCTCTGCCCTGTAAAGAAATCACGCATCCCAGGCAAGCACCGAGGCCGCAAGCCATCCTTTCTTCCATAGAGACCTGGCAGAAGATAGGCTTTCCTTTAAGCATGGCAGCAAATTCCTGTACCATCTCCCTCGGCCCACAGACATAGACGGCCGTATCATTCCCAGCTATTACACCTAAATCTTTTCTGAACGCTTCCGTTACAGGGCCATGAAAACCGGCGCTGCCGTCATCGGTCGCTACTATCACCTGAGACGAGAGGGATTTAAGGGTTTCCAAGGACAAAAGTTTCTTTTCCGTTTGCGCCCCCAGATAGCAGACTATTTCTCTTTCCCCGCCGGAACGGCGGACAAAGTGTGCCAGATAAACGAGGGGGGCAACCCCCACCCCTCCCCCTACCAGGTAAATCCTCTTTATATGTGTTGGGAAGTGAAATCCATTACCGAGGGGGGTACTTAGACGCATTAAATCCCGCACCTTGAGATGACTCATCATCTCCGTACCTCGACCGACGACCCGATAAAGTATCTTCAAACAATTTTTGGCCTGCTCCTGATAAAAATTATACACGCTAAAAGGCCTCCTAAGAAGGGGGTCACACCCTTCACTTACGTTTAGCATCACAAATTGGCCAGGTGTAGGTACCGGATATTCTCTGTCCACCACCAGTTCCAACAAATAGTAGCCTGGTAGGATTTCCCTGTTGGCCTTCACGTACCCTTCGGGCATATCAAACAATCGCCTCCATGATTAATGCGTCCGCTCCTAACTGGCCTCGGTAGTAACCTTTCCTTTGCCCCTTGATGGAAAAACCAAATTTCCTGTATAGATTAAGGGCTGCCTCATTCCCCACCCTCACGTCAAGAAAAATCCGGGTTATTCTTTCAGTCTGGGCCTGAGAAAAGAGCCGATCCATGAGGAGGGTACCGATCCCCTTGCCCTGGAGATTCCTTCTTACCCCGATCTCTGTTATCTCCGCCTCCCCCACGACAAACCAGGCATGGAGGTAACCGACCACTTCTCCCCGAGGAACGGTAGCGGCAACCCATGCCCGGCTGCGGTCAGAGACGAGTTCACTCACCCAGTACGAAGAGTAACCGCTGTTAAAGCCTACTTCTGCCCCTATCTCCATTACTTGAGAAATATCACCAAGCCCCATCAGGCGGATTTCCACTCCGATATCGGCATTAAAACAGGTTTCCATAGACGAGCACTCCTACCAATAAGCCCACTATCCCTGCGGCCAGAAATAGCTTTATATCTCCCTGTCGATAGGCGGCATTCAGGGCCACCCCCCATAGAATGGGTGGGAAAAAGTAGTATATATAATCCGCGGCAAGAAAAAAAGAGGTCGGCACCATCGGGGTAACAATCCTGATGAGGAGAGCCCCCCCTGTGGCCGTTAGGCATATAAAGAGAGTAGCAATGGCCATCCCTTCTTTCATGGCCTTAACGTGCAAAAAGGCCACTTTCTTATCAAGCCCGAGGTTTGCCGCTTCCTGGGCTTCCCGCGCATGCTTCTCATTGCGGGTAAAAATCCAGATGTCGACCAGCTTCCCCAGGTAGGCCAAGGGTAAAAGAATGAAAAGGGCCACCAAAATGGGTAACCGTCCATATCCTTCTCCTACAGAGGCTAATCCCAACGCACCCACTGCTATTACTGCCAGATAGGACCCGTTGGGGGGCACGTAGTTCCCGAGGGGGGCTTTATCTATCCACATGAGTTCTAACCAGGTACCAATAACAATACCTGCTGAAAACTGACCAAACATGGCTCCCAGGACGGGGGCGCAAACTATCGGCCGCGAAAGCATGGTTTGTAAGGAGAGTCGATCGAAACTGACCGCAACCGCGAAAAGGACTAAGAGGGCAAAATTAACCAGCACTATTGCTTCACATTTCATCTAAAAGGTCTGGCAAGGCCAACAGGTTAACGGGGTGTTCTTTCGGAACTCTCTGAAGCTCAATTCGGACATGACTTTGAATTAGTTCCTTCAAGCTCACCACCTCCTCATCGTTTAATTGAACACAGGAAGATAGACGTTTTCGGCAGTCCTCATTGTATATGTTGCCCAAATTAAGAACCGTAAACCGAAACCCGCTTTTATAGGCCCTTGCAGCATCGGAGATGTTGGCAAAAAGGACAATTGCCCTTTTTCTATCGTCGCCTCTTTCGAGGTTTGATGAAAAATCGTCTATCTCGAAAAAATGCACCTCCACCCCCTCCGGCACGGCCATCCGAATCACCGTTTCCCGAAAAAAATCACTCGCCACCTCGTCGTTGACTACATATATGCAATTGGCCTTCAAATAGGGAACCCATGCCTCAATAATCTGTCCATGTACCAATCGACAATCCACTCGCACGAGCACTATTTCCATGATTTCGTATCAGCCAATTTTCTTGTCCAGCACTTCGCTTGCCACGTAAATATTTTTAATTCCGTAATCACGGATAAAGCGGGCAAATTCCTTCAGGGACATCCGCTCGCGACCCTCTGACAGCTTGAGCAACATGGGTAAATTGACACCCGTAACTACCTCCACCTTTCCTTCTCGCATGAAGGAAAGGGAGACATTGGCCGGGGTACCACCGAATAGATCGGTAAGGATAAGAACACCTTCCCCTTGGTCCAATTTTTTTATGGCGGCGCTGATTTCATTTTTTATTTCTTCCATGCTGGATTTCTGGTCAATGGAAATGTGCATCACACTGGGCATTTCGCCTTTAATCATTTCCGCTGCCTTAATGAGCTCAATTCCTAAGGCCGCATGTGTTGTGATGAGAATTCCAATCATTTTTTACCCCATGTCTGACCCTGAAGATTTAAGGTCTTAGGCTAATTTAAGACGGGGGGCTTGTCAAGCTTATAGGTGAAGAAAACACCTCGGATCTTCTTCGAGATAATCTCCCGTATAGGCATGAGCACGTCCCCTGCATCCCCCGCAGATGGTTTTATACTCGCATTCCCCGCAGCGACCTTTCAGGGTGCTTTCCCGATTACGGAGGTCCCGAAAAATGCGAGAGTGATGATAAATTTCATTTAAACTCTGGGTCCTCACATTCCCCCCACTTATTTCTACAAAAGGACACGGCCACACTTCACCATTCGCTTTGACATAGAGGAAGCCTCTTCCTGCCGCACATCCGTGGAAAACCTTCCCTGCTACCTTTAGGGCAAGGCCGTTTTTAACATTCCTCTTTTGGAAAATAAATGGCCAATACTGAGGACCTGCTACAGGTTCAACAATGGTCTTCGCCATCCCCTGTCCATTACTTATCATTTCACACAAATTCCGGTTGGCCGACTTCTTAAGCGTCGCCTTTTCAATCTTTTCCCCTCGCCCCACGGCTACAAGTTGGTACATAAGCATAATCCCGGCCCCCAAGGAATCGGCCAATTGAATCAATCGGGGGAGTTCTGCCAGATTGTACTCCATCGCCGTGGTATTAATCTGTAGGAGAATACCCGCTTTTTTAGTGGCTTCGATGGCTCTCATGGCAAGTTCATAGGCCCCGGGGCGATTCCTTATATGATCATGAATCTTCGGATCCACTGCGTCGAGACTTATAGCGTTACAGACCACCCCATGTTCCTTCAACTTGAAGGCCATCTCCTCATCGATCAGGGTACCATTGGTGGCTAAAATATTTTTCAGCCCTGCCTTTTTGGCATGCCTGAGCAGTTCAAATATATCCGGACGTAAGAGGGGCTCCCCACCTGTAAAGACGAGGGTACGAAACTCCTCTTCAGCCGCTATCATATCTATCAAACGTCTTCCTTCATCTGTGGTTAACTCGTCACGTGCCTGCCCTCCGCCTGCTGCATGGCAGTGGATGCACCTCAGATTACAAATCCCTGTTACCTCCCACACGGGGTGACCCGGATAGCCTATACACCCCATTCCCGTGGCACCATTCGCAACAGAGAGAGACTTAAATCCATAGCGTACAATCCACCCCGGCAGTCTGCGCCACCGGTTTAAAAAACCCATAAGCAAAACACTTCCCAGTTGCCTTAGAACCAGGGATGGAGGTTTATAGAAAGGTTTGGTCTTTTTAGATGCAACCATCAGAAAAATGCCAGAATATACGAGGCGGAGGTACCCAGGTTAACCGCGATATTCAAACCACAGAGGATTTCAAGTTTTTGAGGGTTCCGGTAATCCCCTTTTATCATGGCAGAAGTGATGTATCCGGCAAGGAGGGCAAAGGGAAAAAAGAACATCCATACCTTCATTGGCACCCCGAAGGTAGGGGAGAGATACAGTGTTAAGACAGTAAAGGCATTGGCTATATTGAAAAGCCAGCTCCCTTTTTCTCTGCCCAAACGGTAGAGGAGATTCTTTTTCCCCGTAGCCATATCCGCTTCATAATCTGGAAATTCGTTTAGGAGAATCACGTTGAAAATAGAGCTGCCAATGGGTAGCCATACCCAGTGGATGAGGGAATCGATACGTCCTGTCTGAAGGTAAAAAGCCGTAGCTACCGGTAGCCACCCGTAGCAGAAAGCTATCGTAATCTCCCCCAACCCTCTTTTCACGAGGCGTATGGGTTCTGTAGAGTAGAAGAAGCCGGCGAAACCACCAATTGCCCCCAGGACAAGGGTCCAAGGCCCCGTGCAGTAGAAAAATTGTAGGACTATGCCGATGAGAAAAGCTAAAGCTATGCTGCTAATCCCTGTCCAAAGGGGAACGGAGAGGCTTGCCTTCCCCTTCGGTATCACCCGGGTTCCACCTGCAAATCTATTTGCATGGAGCTGGCAAGAAATGGCATCGCCTTCCCGGTCAAAGTACTCTCCCATGTGGTACGTTGCCAGCATGATGAGGATAACCGCAAAGGTCCCCCATAGAAAGATTTCCAGATTAAACACCCCATCCAGGCGAAAAGCGAGGATCGTCCCGAGAAAGAAGGGAAGAACCCCGACGGTATGAAAGGCTGGGCGGGAAAGGGTAAGCCAAGAATGGAATTTAAGGACTATTTCTCTCATTTTCCCCTCCAAATTCACGGGGCAAGCCTCTAACACATCTCACCCTTGGTGTCAACATAAGGAGCTCTATCATTTGGCCCGATAACTCGCCGCCCCTGTGAGGAGATGGTAGAAAGAAAGCCTGTTACCAGCGGTCAGAAGGGACGATAATATAATCTCTATGGGATCCAGGGCAGGTAAACCGGTGAGGTGCCCCAGTTGCATACGACATGCACCACAGTCCGAGATAATTACCTGAGCCCCAGTATTCTGCAATGTTTCCGCCGCAAGTTTTCCTATGGTCTGGGATGTTTTTTCGTTTTCTTTCTTGAAGCCGTAGCTTCCTGAGAGTCCACAACAGTTCTCGTCCCTCACGAAGGACTTAAGGGACGGAATTTGAAGGAGTATTTCTCTCAGGGGATAACCGATGCCGAGGGCCTTTAAGTGGCATGGAATATGGTAAGCCACCTTCATATCCAGAGGGCCCCAGAGGGAGGCGAGAAAGTCACGGTCCAAGGTATTGAGCAGGTAGTCGTAAATGTAGTACGTATTTTCCGCAATCTTCCTCCCCCCTTCCATATTCAGAAGTCCAGGGTAATCATGGGTAAGGGTAAGGCCACAGGAGGTACAGGTATAAACCACATCATACCCCGCATCCACATAGGGTGTAAGGAGGCTTATATTTTTCTTTGCATAACGACGGGCCAGTTCTTCGTCGTAGTTACCCAAGGCGGGCAGGCCACAACAGGTCTGAGGGGGGAGAACGACTTCATAACCCAAGTAAAGGAGTAAGTTACGGATTTTCCGCCCTAAGTCAGGTCGATTGAAATTAAGAAAACATCCATAAAAAAGGGCTACCTTTTTCTCCCGCCGACCGAGGAAGGCACTTATGTTTCTCCATCCCAATTCCAAGGTTCTGAACTGGTAGGGAGGAAAGGGTATGGCCGTTGAAACTCCTGCCCTTTCAAGCAGTCGAAGAACCCATCTCTGCCGAGAAAAAAAATTTACTAACGGGGCCAGAAAAGATGCCACCCGGCCTAGGGCATGAACACGGGCGAACATGCGTCGGGTTAGCAATTTTAATTCTTCGTGCTTCATCTGGGCACGGAGGATTATATCGGCACAGTTCACCCCATATGGACAAGCATTCTGGCACCGGCGGCACTGGGAGCAGTATTTTACCCAATTATCAACCGTGGCTTCTCCGTCCAGCCTGAACCTCTGGGCATCAGGTCCCGCTTGTTTTGGACCTGGGAAGAGGGGATTTACGGCAAAGACAGGACAGTTTTCTACACATACGGTGCATCTTATACAGTTCTGGAACATGTATCACCTTGAGCTGCTACCTTGAGATATTTGAGACAGGACGAGGCGGCTGCCTGACCCGTTACAATGGCCATGCCATGCCCGCACCCGTAACGCAGGACACGAGCGTATGCAAGAATACTCCCGGCTACGAAAAGATTATCTATCTCTACTGCCCGGGGTCGAAATTCCTCATCTACCAAGACACCTGCATCTTCAATGGGGTGTTCGGGAGGGAAAAAATTCTCTCCGAACCAGGTTGCCCGATCAGGGGGATAAAAAACGGGCAAACGGAATACCCCCTCTGTCACCCCCTCCCGCTGGGAAAGAAGGCCACCACTTACAAAGGAACCCGTGGCGAGAATGAAGGCATTTCCATTTACGCGGGTTGGTCTCCCCATCGATTCGAGGGTAACGGCCTCTACCAGGTGTCCTGCCATTTCCACCGTCTCAATAGGTTTGCCCAGATAAAACTGAATCCCTAGGTCAAGCGCCCTCCTCTTTAAGGTGCGGTGAAGACGAATACCTGCCACCGACGGCGGGAGGGTAGGGATTTCGAACACGGGCCGCTTGGTTTCTTCTTCAATCATCCTCTTAATTTCCAGGGCTCTCATCCACCCGAGTACAGCCGGTATGGCGATTCTGTCCGCCGTTATATCAGTTCCTTTAAGCCAGTTGAGGAAGCGCTCGAGGAATTCATCCGTTTCGAATTGAGTGGCGAGAAACATGGTGGATACCGGCCCTGCTTCGTAAACGGACAGGTCTGTAGCGGGGATTCTCGCCATGATATAGCTGGGGTAGAAATCCTTCAGCCCCGCGAAAGATATAACATGGATGCGAGACTCCTTTTCAGCGGTGGAGGCTGCCATCGTTTCCGGTACGAGACACGTTGTCTTACCCACCCCTAAAGGAGTGAGGACATGGCGGTTTTCCTCGGGCGAACCCACATAAGGCAGCCCTCCCAAGGCTATTTCGTTTAGAAAATACGCCAGAGCTTCTTTAATGAACTCCGCACTGACAAGATGGTATGGATGTTGAGGGGGGAGGTTCGCTATGCCGTTTAGCGGGTTTTCCCCTGAGGCTAAAACATCGATGCAGCCGGTAGAAAGACACAAGATAGGGTCACCCCGGGAGACGACCGCCACATGACATCCCTCTTTTGCCAAGCGAATAGCCGCCCCAAGTCCTGCCATCCCTCCCCCTATGACTACGACATCGTATATTTCTTCCACCTTTACTCCTCCCCCAGCCCCAAAATGCGTAGGTATATACCCTCCACGAGCTGTTCTTCTCTGAGTTGGGCCCCCCACAGGGCCGGACGGATGCCCCTAAATCGCCTCTGGAGGAAATCTTTTAGGATGTAGCGAGACTCCTCGATAGAAATACGCCCCATGTTATGAATGATACCCAGGGCACGGTAGGTACAAAATCCCCCCTGACATGGTCCCATGCCCAGACGTGTCCGGTGCTGGATGTCCGAGATGTAACGCACCCCGATTCGATTAACCGTCTCCTCCACTTCCCTCTTCCCCACAAGTTCACACTCACATACTATTTCGTTTAAGTTTTCCAGGCGCTTTGAGAGGGGATAGCCGCTCAGTTCTTCTTGCCCTTCTAAGGGATATTCGGCGGTAAGGCATGGCGCTTTCAAACCGAGTTTGTCCATGACTAAATCGGTAACCTTCTCGGCCATATAACGGTAGGTAGTTAGTTTTCCCCCGATAATACTTATAAGGCCATTCTCATGGTCGATGATTCTGAAAGACCGGCTGATTCTTCTGCTATCCCCCTCACATCCACCCCTGATGAGGGGCCTCACCCCCGTGTATCCACGGATAATGCGGGCCCGAGAGAAAGCAGGTATTAGCTGGCTGGCCTCCTGGATTAAAAGCTCCATCTCCCAGGGCTCCAGGCGCGCTTCATCCGGGTCTGGTACATCCACCGAGGTGGTACCTGCCACACATACTGCCTCATTGGGTACGATGATATCCCCATTGGAAGCCGGACGCAGGCGATTGACGACCATGTTGGTAAGACGATGGTCCGTGATAATGAGACTTCCCTTGGAGAGGGTAAGGGGCACATCGCAACCCGCCAGGCGGGCCGTCTTATCGCCCCAGGCTCCGGTGGCATTGATTATTATTTTTCCGTAAATTTCCTTTACCTGTCCAGTAAAGAGGTCTAATGCCTTCACCCCCACACACCGGCTGCGTTCTTTTACGATATCTACGACCCGGTGGTGGATAAGGGCAACTCCCCCTCGTCGGCGGGAAGATACGATATTGAGGAGGCAAAGGCGAAAGGGATCTATGGAGCAATCGGGGACCAGTACCGCTTCTTCCAGTTCTGGATTAAGGCTGGGAACCATTTCCAGGGCCCGGCTCGGCGACAAAATCTGGGTGGGAATGCCTACTTCTTCACATTTCTCAAGGAAACGGTCCCTAAATTTTTTTGAATCCCCCGGCAGGCGTACAAAAAGCCCTCCCGTTTGTTCGATACATTTTTTCCCTATCCGGCGGAGGATTCTGTTTTCCTCGATACACTCTTTCGCCGCCTCAGAGTCTGACACAGCGTAACGTGCCCCACTATGTAGAAGGCCATGACAGGCACCGGTGGCACCCCGCGCGAAGTCTCCCTCTTCGAGCAAATAGTGAGGGACCCCCCGCAAGGCCAGGTCCCGGGCAATACCGCAGCCCGTGGCACCGCCTCCGATGATAATTACGTCTGTCTTAGATTTCATACTCATACCCAGTGAAAGGACCTTTCAACTGCCTTTTTCCACCCCGCATACAACCTTTCCCTCTCCTCTTCCGGCATGGCAGGTTCCCATCTCTTATAGGCCTGCCAGTAGTCTTTAAGCTCTCCCCTATTCTTCCAGAAGCCGACGGCGAGCCCAGCAGCGAATGCCGCCCCTACAGCCGTCATTTGCGTTTCCCTGGGCCTCGTAACGGGTATCCCTAAAATGTCCGCCTGAAACTGCATGAGGGGTTCGCTCACCACCATCCCCCCATCTACCTTGAGGGTTGTGAGTTTTATATTCGAATCCTTGTTCATGGCTTCGAAAATATCCCTTGTCTGGTAGGCCGTAGCCTCCAAAACGGCCCGGGCGAAATGGGCGCTTGTCACGTAATGGGTAAGCCCAATAATTATTCCCCGGGCGTCGCTTCGCCAGTAAGGGGCAAAAAGGCCCGTAAAAGCGGGTACAAAGTACACCCCGCCGCTGTTAGAAACGGTGGCGGCGAGATCGCTTATTTCTTTCGCTTCCTTTATCAATTTCAGGTTGTCCCTTACCCATTGAACCAAAGACCCGGCAATGGCTACGGACCCTTCCAGGGCATATATAATCGGTTCTTTTCCTATCCGGTAAGCCACGGTAGTAAGAAGCCCATGTTTAGACGACACAATCTTCTCTCCCGTGTTGAGGAGAAGAAAACACCCCGTACCGTAAGTATTCTTTGCCTCCCCCACGTTAAAGCAGGCCTGACCGAAGAGGGCAGCCTGCTGATCCCCGAGGTCCCCACTTACGGGGATGGCGTATCCGAAGGGACCATCTACACTTGTGTAACCATAAACCTGATCATCACTGGAGGGGCGGATTTCAGGTAACATCTCCCGGGGAATACCAAGGACGCGTAAAATCTCCTCGTCCCATTCACCCGTGGATAGATTCATGAGCATGGTGCGGCTCGCATTGGACACATCCGTGACATGCACCCCTCCCCGATTACCCCCCGTAAGACGCCAGATTAACCATGAGTCAATGGTCCCCACAATGGCTTCTCCCCGCAGGGCGGCCTCTTTTACCGCCGGATAGTGATCGAGGATCCATTTAATCTTCGGCCCGGAAAAATATGTGGCAAGAGGCAACCCTGTTTTTTCCCGGAAACGGTCTTGCCCCCCTTCCTTGGCCAGGTTATTACAGATTTCTGCCGTCCGGGTATCCTGCCATACGATGGCATTTAACCATGGTTCTCCCGTTTTCGGATTCCAGACCACAGTCGTTTCTCTTTGGTTTGTAATCCCAACGGCGGCCAGGTCCTGAGGCTGGATGTTCCCCGTCCTCAGGGCCCCGAGAATACATTCGCTCGTCCTCTGCCATATTTCCACCGGGTCATGCTCAACCCAGCCCGGCTCGGGATATATCTGGCGGTGCTCGAGCTGATAAGAAGAAACTATTTCCCCCTCGTGATTCATAATGATAAATCTGCTGCTCGTGGTACCTTGATCAATAGCCCCAATGTACTTTTTCCCTCCATCCGTCATAGCCACCCTCCACCTTGATTTCGTTACGTTTTCCTTTAAATCTTAAAAAGTCGCATGTCAATCCGATTTCCCACGAATTTTGTTGACACCCCTTTCTTTCCTCTGTAATGTTTTTCTATCCCACCATTTAAGGAGGTGTCTATATGCCAAATAGTTACGGGGAGTTCCAGATTTTAGGTGCAGGTAATGTCGCTATTTTTGCAAGAAAAAACACGACCTCTTCTGCCAGGGCAGTGATTGTTATCGTTCACGGCCTTTGCGAGCACAGCGGCCGCTATGATCATGTGACGGATTATTTTGTTCACAGGGGTTACAACGTATACCGTTTTGACCATCGGGGGCATGGAAAATCCGGAGGAGATAGGGGATACGTAGAAGATTACATGGATTATATTAAGGACACAAACTCGATAGTAATCCGCGCCCGGGAAGAAAATCCCACCCTTCCCATCTTTATGCTGGGCCATAGCATGGGCGGATTTATCACGGCCACCTATGGAATAACCTACCCGACCGGCCTTGCGGGCCAGATTTTCTCCGGTGCGGCCGTGATTTTGCTACCCCTTTTTAAAGACCTGGAAAATTTCGACTACCAGGCGGCGGCACGAAACCCCATTGCAAATACTTTAGCCGACCTCATCAGCCGTGACAAAAACGTCGTAGAGGCGTACAAAAATGACCCCCTCGTTCTTAAAGAATTCACAACCAAACTCATGGGTGAGGTCTTTATCCGGGGGGCAAAGGATCTTATGGCAAAAATGGCGAATTACCGTTACCCCTGTCTAATCCTGCATGGGGGAGGGGATGCCATCGTAACACCTGAGGCGGCAAAATTCTTGTACGAGCACATCAGCTCTAAAGACAAAGAATTGAGCATTTACGATGGCCTCTATCATGAAATCATGAATGAACCGGAAAGGGAAAAGGTCCTGGCCGATATCGACCGATGGGTCAAGCAGAGAATCTGAAAATTATAATGGCTCCTTTTGAGAGATGGCACGGCTTATGGCGTCTATAAGCTGCCTCCGGGTGTAAGGCTTTTTTAGAAAAGAACTTGCCCCCAGGCGAAGGGCCTCTTTAACCCTTTCCGTTTCTATGAATCCGCTCATGAGGACAATCTTCTGGTTAGGGTGAATCTTAAGTATTTCCAGGAATGTTTCGAGGCCGTCCATATTAGGCTCCATAAGCATATCAAGAAGGAGAAGGTCATACTTTTTCTGTCTTACCTTCCCAAGGGCCTCTTCCCCACTTTCTGCCGTCTCCACCGTGTATCCGGCTTCCCCTAAAATCTGTTTGACCAGGTCCAGATGGGCGGGCACATCATCAACGACGAGAATGGACTCCCCGTTTCCCTTATCAACCCTCTCCTCCTCCCTCTCCGATATCCCTTCCCTTGTTTCGGCCACGGGAAAGTAGAGACGAAAGCAGGTACCCTCTCCCACTTTGCTCTCCACTTCTATAAATCCTCCATGGTCAGAGACGGTGGTCCAGACAACGGCAAGCCCTAGGCCGGTACCGCTTCTACCCATGACCTTTTTGGTGTAAAAGGGTTCAAATATCCTCTTCAGGTCTTCCTCACAAATCCCTTCCCCCTCGTCGGTCACTTCTACCACCACATATTCCCTCGCAGGCAGATGGTCCTTTTTTTCGCAATAGGTCCTCACGGTAACGGTTCCCCCTTTAGGCATGGCTTCTACAGCATTCGAGACAAGATTCATAATTGACTTTAAAATGTGCACATAAGAACCCATTATAACTGGGATTTCTTCACTAATTTGAACATTAACCCTCGCCTGGGGGTGATAGAGGGACATCCTTTCGTACTCCAGGGTTTTCAGATAATCAATGACTACGGTGTTAATATTAACAGGTTCCTCCACTTTGACCCCCCGGCGGGTCATGGTGAGAAGGTCATCCACGATAGCCGCTCCCCTGCGGCTACTCTCCATAATTTTTTCCACATAAGATTTAAACTCATGATCCGGGCCCATTTTCAGCATGAGGAGCTCGGCAAAGCCGTAGAGGGCTCCCAGGATGTTATTGAGGTCGTGGGCCACTCCACCCGCCAAGGTGATCATGGCTTCCATCTTTTCCACACGCCTTAGCCGTTCCTCAAGGTGTTGCTTCTCCGTAACATCGAGGAGGGCGACGATGGCCGCCGGCTTCCCGCGGTATTTCATTCGGGAACTGTAGACCTCCATCTGCCTCGTTTCTCCTCCTTTAGTCACGATGCGAAAGGCATAATGGCTTTTAGGTACCAAGCCTTTCAATCTCTCCCGCAGGCCCTGTCTCGCCCTGGGCAGATCTTCGGGATGGATGACGTCTTCCGGTCGTACACAACTAATTAACTCTTCTTCAGAATATCCCGTCATCTCAGCAAACCGCGGATTCACGTAAACGAATCGCCCGTCTTGGAGGAGGTAAACCCCGAAAACTGCATTCTCGACAAGTCCCCGAAATTTCTCCTCACTTTCCCTTAAGGACTCTTGCAGCTGGGTTTTTTCGTTCAACTGTCTAACCAGGGCTATTTTCTTTTCCAAATCGTTTAATGCAACCGGCCGTACATACATGACAAACCCCTCCACCGCCTCATCCTTCAGGAGATTTTTCCCCCACCCTTCCCACACTTGCCGCGTTCCATCCCGCGCAACGACCGTAAAGATATTGGGAACATAATCCTCCGAGCTTCTGGCAGCGCGGTAATCGCGGTAGGCCCTGAACAATTCTTCTGGAGAAATAAAGTCTGTTACGAGGCGACCGACCATCTCCTCGGGTTTATATCCCAAAAATACCTCTACATCGGGGCTTACATACTTTATACGTCCTTCTCCGTTCAGCACAAATACTACCTCCCGGGCATTTTCCAAGAGGCTCCGGAAGAATCTACCATCGAAGGAATCTTTCATCTTCTACCCCCCAAAAATTGACTGGGCATCTTCTCCCAAATAAATAACAATATGTCAAGAAAGCAGCATCATAAAGTCAAATTTATGGCGCAATTTTTCCTTGACTTTTTCTTTTTCATTCATTACATGGATGCCTCCTGACGAGGCTACGTATCAGGGATAGATACGAAGAAGAGTTGCAAGTCTTATGTAAGTCAAGAAGTAGCAGTTACTCACACCCCCTTTCTTCCCGAACTCTTCACCTCAACAAATTCAACCATGCCAGGGATGGCATTATTTTTGATATGTTAGGTAAGCTATGACCGGAAAACCTTTATTGCCCAAGCTGGACGAATCTAGCGTCAGTATGAAAGCTATGTCCTCTCATGAGGAATGGGTGGAATTTTTCAAGCGCCTGATAAACTGCGCCCCGGTTGCCTTACTGGGCGTACAGGACGATAAAATTTTCTTCGCCAATAAACGGGTGGAAAGTATCTGCGGCTGGAAGCCGTCTGAGCTTTTGGGGAAACCCATAGAAGAACTGTTTTACACCCCCCTGAAAAACCTTAGCTCCCATTCCGTTCACACCCAACTAAACCACCAAAACGGCCATACGGTGCCTTGCCTTGTCAGCGTATCAGACATGAATTTTCCCACCCGTAAAATTAAAATAATTGCCCTCTTCGATGGTCGCCAAAACCAGGAAAAAATAAAGAAATATCAAAGCGAATTGGAATCCTTGGTAGAAGAGAAAACCCGTGAATTAAGGGAAGCAAAAGAAACGGTAGAAAAGCAGCTCTTGTCGCTGGAAAAAGAAGAGCAGGAAAAGCAAGCCATCATGGATTCGGTCAGGGACCATGTGCTCCTTTTGGACCGGAATCTACGCATCCGCTGGGCAAACAAAGCAATCAGGAATTACTTCAAAAAAAACGAAGAAGAACTAAGGGGGCGCTTCTGTTACGAGGCCCTTTACGGGAAAAACACCCCCTGTCCCCAGTGCCCTGCGAGAAAAAGTATTGAAAGCAGGAGAGAACACCTTGCTGACCGCACAGATTCAAAAGGCCGCACATGGCTTTACCGCAGCTATCCCGTTCTTGACTCCTCCGGTGAGATTATGGGAGCAGTGGAGACGGCAAGTGACATAACAACGTGGAAAGAATACGAAGAAACTCTAAGGGAAAGCGAGGAGCGATACCGAAGTATCATCGAAAACTTGGATGACGGCTACTTTGAAAACGACCTTAGGGGGACTATTACTTTTGCCAACGAATCCATGGCCCGCATCCTGGGAAGGCCGATGAAAGAGATTATAGGCCTGAACTATCGCACCTACACACCTGAACAGGAAGCGAGAAGAGTAAAGGAAGCATACGGTGAGCTTTACCGCACGGGGGTGCCGATCAAGGTCTTTGACCATGAAATCCTGCGCCCCAACGGAGAAATCAGGTACGTAGATATTTCCGCCTCTCTTATTAAAGACCGAAAGGGTAATCCCGTGGGTTTCCGCGGCACGGTTAAGGATGTAACAGAGAGGAAAAAGATAGAAGAGGAGTCAAAAAAATTAGTCCATCAGTTATACCAGTCCCAGAAGCTCAAGGCGATCGGTACCCTGGCCGGGGGTATTGCCCATGATTTCAACAACCTTCTCATGGGAATTCAGGGTTATACCTCTCTTATGCTTTTGGATCTAGACCCCTCCCATCCCCATTATGAAAAGTTGAAGTCTATTGAAGCTCAGGTACAAAGCGGAGCCGATCTCACACGCCAGATCCTGGGCTTTGCCCGTGGGGGTCGCTATGAGGTGAAAAAGACGAATATTAACGAACTTTTGAGAAACACGGTAAAGATGTTCGGCCGTACAAAGAAGGAATTGGTTATTCACGAAACCTATGCCCCTGACCTGTGGACCGTGGAAGTGGATCGTGGGCAGATCGAACAGGTAGTCATAAACCTTCTCCTGAACGCCTGGCAGGCGATGCCGGGGGGAGGCTCAATATACGTTACCACGGAAAACTGTACACTAAAAGAAACCCACCTCACATATTTTAACGTACCACCCGGGCGATACGTGAAATTCTCCATCACCGATACAGGTATAGGTATGGATGAAAAGACCCTGGAGCGGATTTTTGAGCCTTTCTTCACAACAAAAGAAATGGGGAGGGGTACCGGCTTAGGGCTTGCGACGGCTTACGGGATTATCAAGGGTCATGGTGGGGTAATTAAGGTTTACAGTGAACAAGGTGTAGGAACGACCTTCAACATATACCTTCCCGCCAGTGCCGGTGAAGTTCCCGAAGAAAAGCAAAGGGAAAAAAAGCAGATATGCCGAGGAGAAGGAACCATCCTCATCGTCGATGATGAAGAAGCAATACGGGAAGTCACCCGGGGGATCCTGGAAAGTCTGGGCTACCTGGTGATAGAAGCAAGAAGCGGGAAGGAGGCCATCTCTATCTACAAAGAACAAGGGAAGAATATAGACCTCGTAATACTAGACATGATTATGCCCGGTATGAGCGGGGGTGCAACATTCGACGTCCTCAAGTCCATGAATCCTCAAGTCAAGGTTATTCTCGCCAGCGGTTACCCAGAAAACGGTATGGCAAAAGAAATCTTAGACCGGGGCGTCATGGGTTTCCTCCAGAAACCCTTCCGGATAGATGACCTATCTTCGAAAGTCCAGGAAGTGCTGAAACAAAACGGAAACTAACGGCGATTTTTCTCCCTTAAAGCCCTTTCCATAGCCCGCTTGTCGTCACGCCTCTTAATCTCTTCCCGACGGTCGTACAGCTTTTTGCCCTGCCCCACCCCAAGGGATACCTTCACCTTCCCCCGCCGGAAGTAGAGGGAAAGGGGAATTAAAGTGAGACCCTTCTCCCGAGATTTCCCGTACAGTCGCTTGATTTCCCTCTTGTGCAGCAGAAGCTTCCTCGGGCGCAGGGGGTCATGGTTGTAACGGTTTCCGTGGCTATAGGGGCTTATGTGCATATCGTATAACCAAACTTCGCCGTCCTCCACGGAGGCATAACTGTCTTTAAGACTCACCCTCCCTTCCCGGAGGGATTTCACCTCGGTACCCGTAAGGGCAATGCCGGCTTCGTATGAATCCAGGATGGTATAATTCAGCCGGGCGGCTTTATTCTGGGCGATCATGCGAACGGCTTCCTCCTTCTCCTTCATTTCCGTTATCCCCTCTTTTTCAATAAGTAATCGGGCTTCACGTGGTGCATGGCCGTCCAGATGTTGTGGCGGATGTCCTTATTTTCTTCCTCCAGTTTCCTCAGGAGTTCCTTGACATAACGCCTTCGGGAAGTGGCACTGGTGGGGCACCTTTCCGGTATGACGGGAAATCCCTTTTCTCGGGCATACTTCTTTATCAATCCCTCAGAGAGATAAGTCAAAGGACGAATGATATGGAAACGCCCGCCGAAGATGGACTGCTTGGGCACCATTGTACTGATCTCCCGTCCGAAGAAGAGATTTAGAAGGAGGGTCTCAATGATATCATCGCGGTGGTGGGCAAAGGCAATTTTCTGGCATCCCATTTCTTTTGCCGACTCAAAAATCAATTTCCTCCTCAGGCGGGAGCAGAGAAAACAGGGGTTTTTCCTGTTTGCCTCGCTGTGGGAAAGTGGACCATAATTAGTTTCGTGTATCATGTAAGGAATCCCCTGTTTATCAAGATATTCCTGCAATATTTTTCTATCTTCGGCGCTTCCCGGAAAACCCAGGTCCACATAAACGGCCGCCACCTCAAAGGGCGGCACAAAAACCATGGGGCTTAAAAGGAGGTCGAGAAGACTCAGGCTGTCCGCACCCCCCGACACTCCCACACACACCCTATCACCAGGCTGAATAAGATTAAAATCTACGATCGCCTTTTCCAGCCATTTTTTCAAATGGTGGTAAAGTTTGGTTCCCTTTTCTCTCCTACCATTCATCCCTCTACACGTAACCAAGATTGGTGAATCTCGCAAGCATGTTTTTATTGATTCCCCGACCATAATCAAGTACAAAGAAAAAAGATTACCTTTTAAGGAGGCATTATGACGGAGATAATAGCGGTTCACGCGCGGGAAATACTCGATTCCCGAGGCTTTCCAACAGTGGAGGCAGAGGTAAAACTCTTCTCTGGGGCTGTAGGTCGTGCTGCCGTTCCCTCCGGCGCATCCACCGGGGAACACGAAGCCGTGGAGCTGAGAGACGGTAATAAAAAAAGATACCTCGGTAAGGGTGTGGAAAAAGCGGTAAAAAACGTAACAGAAAAGATTGCCCCGGAGATTATCGGCATGGATGCCCTATGCCAGAGAGAAATAGATTACACCATGATTTCCCTCGACGGTACGGAAACGAAGAAGAACTTAGGGGCTAATGCTATCTTGAGCGTATCTCTGGCCTGTGCCTACGCCGCTGCGCAGGCGCTCGAGCTCCCTCTTTACCGCTATATCGGAGGCGTCCTGGCGAAGGACATACCCGTACCCATGATGAACGTGATCAACGGGGGCAAGCATGCGGACAACAACATCGACCTCCAGGAATTCATGATTGTGCCCGCAGGGGCCCGGAATTTCCGGGAGGCCCTGCGGATGGCCGCAGAGGTTTTTCAGGCCCTTAAGTCTATCCTAAAATCCCAGGGGCTGAGTACCTCAGTGGGCGACGAAGGGGGATTCGCCCCTAATTTGAAGGACAACGAGGCACCCCTTTCTCTCATCTGCCAGGCCATCGAGCAGGCAAATTACCGGCCAGGGGAAGACGTTTTCATCGCCCTTGACCCGGCAGCCTCTTCTTTTTACCAGAAAGGGAAATACATCTTGAAAGGGGAAAAGAAGCAAAAAAAATCTTCGGACGATATGATCAAGTTCTACGAAGACCTGGTAGCTAAGTACCCCATCATCTCCTTGGAGGACGGCCTGGCGGAAGACGATTGGGAAGGATGGCGCCACCTCACGGAAGCGCTGGGGAAGAAAATCCAGATTGTGGGCGACGACATCTTTGTAACCAATCCGCGCCGCTTCAAAAGGGGAATCGAAGAGGGCATAGCGAACTCCATCTTAATTAAACTAAATCAAATAGGAACTCTCACAGAAACCCTGGAAACCATTCAAATGGCTAAAGAAGCGGGCTATACGACCGTTATCTCCCACCGCTCTGGAGAAACGGAAGACACCACCATTGCAGATGTGGCCGTGGCGGCGAATTGCGGACAAATTAAAAGCGGCTCCCTGTCAAGGAGTGAACGGCTTGCCAAGTACAACCAATTACTGCGGATCGAGGAGGAGTTAGGCGCTCAGGCAGTATTCAGGGGTTTAGGGGCTCTCTATAGCGTTAGAAAATTTACATAAATCTGAAGATCCGGCGGCGGAGGATCTCGAGAGCCCTTCTCTCCCCCGCTAAGGTGTAGAAGACCGCCTCCCTTCTATCCCTTTTTCCCGGGACTTCCTGGATAGTGAGGATGCCCTCGTCTTCCAGGAAGTGCACGGCATTGACGTAATTGGCTTGGGAGATGGCCTCTGCTCGCCGGATTTCCCCCTTTCTTAACATTTTCTCTCCGAGCTTGAGGAGCTTTCTCATCCATTCCCGCTCCGAACGAGGCCCTTTCCTCAAATAAGCAAGCCCCCTCAAGACTATCCAGTAGGAATCCAAATAGTTAGCAATAAGACCGGCAAAATGGCGCAGTTGGGAACGGCCCCGGCCTTTAATTTCGAGCCAGGAGCCCTCAGCCACGGACTTGAGGGTAAGCACCCCCCGTTCATGGAAGTACGCGAGTGCCTCGTTTACCTCCTCCAAATCATCCCTTCGGTCGTCGAAGATAAACTCATGCCAGAAGAGGCGCTTCAGGAATTGATAGTCCGCAATTACACGGTCCAGGGCCACGGTATCTGCATGGTGGGACAGCATGGAAGTCGCCACAAAGCTGATGGGAATGAAATAACTGAGAATGGTGTTTTTGTAATACTCGAGGTTACTGCGTTTATCATCTTCGAGGCAGTAAACCGTCTCCTCCACCTCGGCATCCTCTTCTTCCTCAATGCCCAGACGGGAGATGAGGCCTTCGGATTCGAACATGTTCAGGGCCTCATTTATGGCCCTCTCCCGATGGGCAAAAGTTACGGCCAGATTTGCCCGGCGGTACTGGAGGTAATCGAAAAACTCAAAGAGAATCTCCCTGAGCTCTTCATGGCTGATACCCCGCCGGTCATGGGCGAGAAAGGCAGTAGAAACAAGGGCATAAGGGGTTACCACGGAAACCCTGTTGATAGCCGTCACTACATCGTAGCCAATCTTTCTGTATAAACTCTGCCTTTCCTCAAGGGAGAGCTCATTTAAAGAAGGAACACATTCAGTCAGATAAGCTTTAAGATAAATAGGCTCCCCGATGTTCACGTAGACACGCCCGAAGCGCTTACCCAGGATGCGGGAGCTCTTTACTATATCCACGGTGCTTTCCTTCGTCTTCGGTATCCCTCCCAGTTCTTTCAAATAAGTTTTTTCTTCAATCACTCGGTCGTATCCAACATAAACGGGAATGAGGGCAAGATCTTCCACGGCCTTTTCCTGATATGCCTGAATTATCATGGATAGTAAGCCGTACTTGGGCATTACCATTTTACCCGTCCGGCTTCTTCCTCCTTCAATGAAGAATTCTATGGGAAGGCCATCGCTTAGAAGGACTTTAATATAGCGGGACAGAACGAGATGGTAAAGTTCGTTGTCCTTGAAACTACGCCTAATGTAGAAGGCACCGCTATGACGGAAAACGTATTTGAATGGTCCAAAGGCCATGTTGATTCCCGCCGCGACAAATGGAAGCTGGATATGGTGTTCGTAAAAGAGATAATGAATTATAATGTAATCGATATGACTCCGATGGCAAGGTATAACGACAAAGGGCATCTTCTTTGATATCCGGCGAACCTCGGACAGGCCTTCTTCATCCACCACAATCCCGTCGTAAATGTTGTTCCACAGCCACGTAAAAAAACGATAGAAAAAGGAAATAAACCCCTCCTCATAGCCGGCCGCAATCTCGTCAAGATACTTCCTCGCCTCTTTCTCCACGGCCGTTCTTTTCTCTTCAGGTACTTCCGATAGGTAGCGCTTTATTTCCGGGTCCTGCATCACGAGTTCCATGGTCTCACGCCTGGACTTCAATGTAGGACCAAGCATGGCCAACTTTTCCGCATCAATCGCCTCGAGTAGTCTAGTTCTGAGTTCTTCTACCATCTGCTTCCGGGTCAAATGTCCATACTGGGCAGAAAAATCTGCCACCTGAACAGGTTCTGTAGGGATAACAACGATTTTGGCAGCGTAACGTAAAAATGCAAGAAACCTTCTGATGGGCCCCGTATTGTCCGATTGCCCGAAGAGGATATTGAAAATGCCCTCTTTCTCTTTTTCTCTCCGACGCCCATAAGTAATCATGACGGGGACAATGAAGATGGGTTTTTCTCTCTCTGCGGCCTCATCGAGAATCAGAGAAAGGGCTTCTTCCACTCTTTCATTCTTGAAGAACTCGGCCCCACCTAAGTGGATAATCGTATGTCGCCCCTGTTCTATTTCTTCTTTAAGGCCGTTTATGGATGTCATCTCTGCCCTCAACCGGGAAGAGAAAAATCCGCGGACAGCACACACTAAAGCTCCCAGGGCCTGGGAAATCGGCTGCCAGAGGGTCATATTAACGTCATACGAATAGGTGGGGCGCGGTATGTCCAAGCGCATGGCGAGATCGTAAAGGATGATGGTATTAAGGTGACTGCGGTCTTTTAAGGCATAAACGATAATTCCCTCTTCCCCCAGCTTGCGCAGCGTAGAGACATAGCTCTGCTCAAAGGAAATTCCTGCCAGGATATCCCTGAGTAACCCGTACAGGGGAACATGACCCATGTAGAGCTTTTCCTTGTAGCACCTTTTCGCCGAGGAAAAAAAAGCCCAAAAGCTTTGGCGACTCTCTATTCTTTCACCTTCATTGCCCATAAGGTCAATCGGCCTCGCATATTAGACGTTCCGGGAAACGTTCCAGCATGAAGTTTGTCACGTAGGTCCTTATCTCTTCAGCCGAGGTAAGCCTTAAAATCTTGTGCACGAGACGGCGCGCCTCGGTCCGGAACGACTGCTGAACTAGCATCTTCATCTTGGGAATGGCCAGGGGATTCATACTGAGTTCATCCAGCTCTAGCCCCAAGAGAATCATCGTGTACAGAGGTTCACCCGCCATTTCCCCGCACATGGCCACAGGTATTCCCATCATATGCCCTACGTCTACCACGTGTTTTATCATTCTAATAACGGCAGGATGAAGGGGCTCGTAAAGATAATTTACCCTCTCGTTAATCCGGTCGATAGCGAGGGCATACTGGATAAGGTCATTGGTACCGATGCTGAAAAAGTCCGCCTCCTTCGCCAAGGCCTCCACTACCATCACTGCTGAAGGCACCTCAATCATTATCCCCACCTCCAGATCCTCTCCGATGGGGACCCCTTCTTTTCCCAGTTCCTCCTTTACCTCTGTGAGAATCTTTTTCGCCTGCCGGATTTCTTCCACCCCCGAAATCATGGGAAAGAGGATACGCGTCTTCCCATAAGCACTGGCCCTTAAAATCGCCCGCAATTGAATTTTGAACAGATCCACTTCTTTTAGGCAGAACCGTATTGCCCGAAGGCCCATCTGGGGATTCATTTCTTTCGCCAGCTTCGGGTCGGAAAAGAATTTATCGCCCCCCAAATCGAAGGTGCGTATCGTGGCCCAGGCGAGACCCTCCGTTTCCACCACGCGTCGGTATATGGCGAAATGCTCTTCTTCCGTAGGCAACTGCTCCCGGTTTATGTAGATAAACTCCGTGCGGTAAAGACCAATTCCTTCAGCCCCGTAGCTCACGGCGTGGGGGATTTCTTCTACAAACTCTATATTCCCTCCCATCCTGATGCGAAAGTTATCACGGGTGATAGCCGGCTGGTGGGCGTACTTCATGCATTCCGTATGATCTTCCAGGTAAAGCCGGTTTTTTTCTTCATACCGGTGTCTGACCTCCGGGTCAGGGTCCACTATCACCACCCCGGAAGTACCGTCCACGATAATGATATCGTTCGTTCTTACCGACTGGGTTACCTTTTCCAGTCCCACCACCGCCGGTATCCCAAGAGAACGAGCGACGATGGCCGTGTGAGAGGTGCGGCTTCCGATATCGGTGGCAAAGCCTAAAACCTGGTCAATCATCATCTGGGCCGTGTCGGCGGGAGACAAATCGGTCGCAATTACGATAACCCTTTCTTCAGGTTGGAAAAACGTTTTTTGCTTCTTCCCTTCCAAATGCCGAAGAATAAGCTGCCCCACGTAGCGTATATCGTTGAACCTTTCCCGCAGGTATTCGTTTTCCATGCGTTCGAAGATACCCCGCAGGTGATCTACCGTGACCCTCACTGCCCATTCGGCGTTTACCGCCTCTTCTCGAATGTGACGGATTATTCCCTCAAGGAAACTGCGGTCCCTAAGGATCATGAGGTGAACGTTTATAATATAAACCGGCGTGGGTTCCTCAATGGTGCGTAGCCTTCTCGCCAGCCCCTTTAATTCCATCTCGGCTGAACGGACGGCCCTGCGGAAACGGCGTACCTCCCTCTCCACCGCCTGAGGCCTTTCCAGGTTGTAATATGTCACTTGAGATTCAGAGCGATCGTAAAGATATGCCCGACCTATAACAACTCCGGGTGAGGCGCCTACCCCTTTTAGAACAATGTTCCTCATGTCTTTCGTGCCCTATCTTATTCCTCGTCAAACTTGGCATTGAAAAGTGCTTCAATGGCCAGCACCGCATCTTCCGCATCCGGCCCCTCGGCGGCCACTGTCACCAAACTTCCCATAGGACAGGCCAAAGTCAAGATACCCAGGATGCTTTTCGCATTAACCTCCTGACCGTTAACCTCCAGGGTAATCTCTGAGGCAAACATGCTTGCCACCTTTACTATCTTGGCCGCAGCCCGGGCGTGTAACCCGAGGCGGTTAATCACCCGAGTCGTTTTCGCGTATATCATATAAATAGCATACAAAAGGCCACGCTCATAAGATAAAATATGACGACGGGAGAAAGGCGAATTCTCACCAAAAAAAACCCCAAAAGAACCCCCAAAATACCCAATCCGTAAGAGAAAAAACCGGAAAGAGCAGTTTTATAAGCCGTGCCCACAACCGTGAAGGCCCATAGAAAAACGGATAAGGCGATAAACAATACGGTTGCACGGCGAATCGTATGGCCGCGGCGGGGTAATTCCAGTCCCTGGAAAAAGATATACCCCCCTTTCCCCAATCGGTAGCCCTCCTTATAGCCCTTCCATCTTACCCAGAACTGAAGAGGAAAAAAGAGGATTATAAAGATTACGGGTGCTAGTGCCCAATAGAGGAAGGAAACCATGCAAGCCGTAACACTGGCAAAAGGTAGACAGCGGTCCCAAAAAAATTGGTCCCCTAAAGAGGCGTAAGGCCCCATTAGGGTGTCTTTCAACTTCTTTATCTCCCCTTCCTTTTCCGGGACGAAGGTTTCCTCTTCCTTGGCCAGCGCCCCCACAATGGCAGGCGACAGGTAGGGATGGGAATAGAAATACTGCAGGTGACGCAAAAGGAAAGAAGATTTCTCTTTTTGCCCCCCAGGTACCAGGGGAAGAAGGGAGAAGCATAAACCTAAATTCTGCATTTTCCAGAAATTAAGGGACGCGCTAATGAAGAGGGAACGTAAGAATATATTCATTCGCCTTCTGTAAACCGCCTAAGAGAACCACCCATCTAAAAATTTACGCCTAAGTATCAGAAAAAATCCTTAAAGTCAACGTACCCTTTGGACTTGACAGAAGAGTTTTTTTCTGATTAGTGTACGGCCTCGATTTTGAATTAAACGAGGTGAAAAGATGATCTGTCAGACAGTCAAAGCAGGGATAGAATGTACCTTTATGGGTAAGGGCGGTTGCACCTTTATTGGTGGGTCATGCCGGGTAATTTCAGAAAAGTGCGATGGCTGCGCTAAAATAATCGAATGGGAAGGAAACCGTTACTGCCAGATTTTCCCTGATCCGACGGCCCGCTGGCTTATGGGCATTTGCCCCATGGCAACCCACGTGAAAAGGGAGTACAAGGAAACTACCCAGAAAATTAACCCCCTCAAGGCCTCCAAAAGAGCGGCTCGCGCCAGGAAGAGATAGTCATTTCTTTTTCTCCAGCATTTCTTTGATCTCTTCAAGTTCCACTTTAAGATGCTGGAGGATTTTATCTTCCGGTGGGCGATGCCGTTGCATCAGCTCCCGTTTAGCCCCCTTAATGGTAAAGTGTTCCTCGTAAAGCAGCTGACGAATGAGGAGGAGTTCTTCCACATTCTCCCGGCTATAAACACGATGCCCCGCCGTGGTGCGACGGGGCTTTATCGTCTTGAATTCTGACTCCCAGTATCTGATTACGTAAGGTTTTACGTTCAGAATGCGACTGACCTCGCCGATGCGGAAAAAGGCCTTCTCGGGGATCAGCTCGTTCATGAGAATTACAAAATCAACTGTTCAACGACTTACGAAGCACCTGGCTGGACTTAAATGTAAGCACCTTTCTTTCGGAGATAACTATCTCTTCACCCGTCTGGGGATTGCGGCCTCGCCTCGGTTTCTTTTCCTTCACAACAAAGTTGCCGAAACCGGAGATTTTTATCTTCTCGCCCCGGGCCAGGGCGTCCTTCATGATTTCAAATACCGACTCTACTACCCTGGCGGCATCTTTCTTGGAAAAGTTCAATTTATCGTAAAGTTCTTGGATGATGTCTATCTTTGTCATATAAGCCTCCTCATTTTTTTATTCTTGCTTATCCTCGGAGTGTTACCTTTGTTTCCCCTAAGATCTTTGCCACTAACCTGCCGTGAACCTCTGTTACCTCCTCATCAGTCAGTGTACGCTTCGGTGAGCGGTAATAAAACCTAAGCCCGATGCTCTTTGTACCGGATGGAAGATTAGGGCCTTCATATACATCAAATATCGAAACCTTTTCAAGTAATTCTTCTTCCGCCCTGGAAATTACCTCCAGCAACTTCCGCGCCGCCATCTCCCGGGGAACGATAAAAGCCGCATCGCGCATACTGCCCGGAAAGCGTGTGATCTCTCGATAAGACACGTGTACCTTTGACCACAAACCAAAAAGGGCAGAGAGGTTTATCTCGCACACGTAGGCCCGTCCCCTTATATCCATTTCCCTCATAATCTCCGGATGTATCTCCCCGAGAAATCCTACCATCGTGTTTTTTATGAAAATGGAAGCACATCGGCCGGGGTGCAAAAAGGGCCTACCTTCACCCTCGGAAAATACTGGCTCCGGAAGTCTCAAGGCAGCACAAATATTTTCAACCACCCCCTTAAGATCGTAAAAGTCCACCTGCTCCTTAGGATAATGCCAGGACTCCGCCACCCTTTGTCCCCAGATGAGACAGCCCAATCTGGGCTCCTCTTCTGGCACCCTACCCTCGCCTTGGGAGAAAAACACCCGCCCAAATTCAAAAATCTTCACCTCCCCTGCTCCCATCCGATAGTTTGTCCTCAGGGTATTAAGGAGACTATAGGTCAGATTAGTCCTTAGAAGGGCCTGATCTTCCGAGAGGGGATTTCGAAGTCGCACAGCCTGACGCCCCTCCCTCTCATTCTCTACGCGCAGAACCGCCGGGAAATTAACTGGAAGGAAACTGTACGTTATCACCTCTGAAAGCCCCGCCCCTTGGAGTACAGGGTACAGAAGAGCCTTACCTCTCTCCTCTTCACCCCTTTTTCCTGGTTCACCCGTGGGCCTCGGCATAGTCACGGGTATGCTTTCATATCCCTTGATCCTTGCGATTTCCTCAATTAAATCTATCTCCCGCTCAATATCCGTTCTGTAGGTTGGAGGGGTTACGAACCAACCCCGGAGCGTCTCCTCTGGCACTACCTCCATCTGGAGGCCGCTTAGAATCTCCGCCACTTCCTTGGCTTCCACCCGAGCCCCCATAATTTCCTCTATGCGTGAGTGACGAAGAGATATTTTTCGTGGGGCAGGGAGGGGACGAGGGTAGTTGTCTATATAACCTTTAAGAACGTAGCCTTCCCCCAGATCCGCCATAAGCGCCGCCGCTCGATTCAACGCCCTAACCACCCCTTCCGGGTCAACACCCCTTTCGAACCGGAAAGCCGCATCTGTCGACATGCCTAACTCCTTCGCCGCCCGGCGGATCGCGGGGGGATGAAAGTAGGCACTCTCCAGGAGGATGGTACTCGTATCATCTTTTACCTCCGAATTGAGTCCCCCCATTATGCCGGCAATGGCCACCGGCTTTACTCCATCACAGATGAGCAGTGTGCCTTCCTTCAAGACCCGCTCTTTCCCATCGAGGGAGACGAACGTTTCCCCGGCCTTCGCCTTTCGGACGACGATGCGTCCTTCTTCAAGGAAACGATAATCAAAGGCATGAAGGGGCTGCCCCATCTCCATCATCACAAAATTCGTGACGTCTACCATATTGTTAATTGCCCTAAGGCCAACCGCCTCGAGTCTACGCCTCATCCAGAGAGGTGAAGGTTTTACCTTAACGCCCTTTATGATGCGGGCGCAGTAGCGGGGACAGTAATCGACGTCTATGATGGTTACCGAGGTTACTTCTCCAATATGCACCCCCTTTTCCTCCACCGCTATCGGAGGGAGCCGCAGTTTTTTCCTCATGAGGGCGGCCACTTCCCGGGCAATGCCGATGATGGAAAGGCAATCTCCCCGATTAGGGGTTATGCTTATATCCAGTACCGTATCCCTCAAATCCAGGATCTCAGATAAATCTTTACCCACCGGTGTCCCCGGGGGAAGTACCATAATGCCCGTATGGTCGTCGCTCAAGCCCAGTTCCATCTCGGAACAGAGCATCCCGTAAGACACCTCTCCCCGGATGCGGGCTAATTTTATCTCGTATCCTCCAGGGATCTTGGCCCCCACGGTGGCTAAGGGTGCAATTTGCCCCACCTGCACATTCGGGGCTCCACATACCACCTCTACCACCTCATCCCCCTTATCCACCTCACACAATTTCAGCTTGTCTGCCCCTGGATGGGGTTTAATCGAGACTATCTTCGCCGTGACTACCCCGGAGAACCCGGCCGTGACTTGTTCTATCCCTTCCACCTCGAGGCCAGCCATCGTGAGCTTTTCCGCCAGTTTTTCAGGTGTTAAATCAATCTCCACGTAATCATTCAACCACTTGAGACTTACCTTCATGCCTTGCCCTCTTAAAACTGTTCGAGGAATCGCTTGTCGTTTTCGAAAAAAAGGCGAATATCGTCGATGCCGTACTTCAGCATGGCTACACGCTCAACCCCCATACCAAAGGCAAAACCGGTGAATTCCTCAGGGTCATAGCCCACATTTGTATAGACCGCGGGGTCCACCATGCCAGAGCCCAGGATTTCCAGCCATCCTGTCTGGGAGCAAACCCGGCAACCTTCTCCACCACAGATGACACATCGAATGTCTACTTCCGCACTAGGTTCCGTAAAGGGGAAAAAGCTGGGCCTGAAGCGGAGCGCCGTCCGGGGTCCAAACATTTCGTGCACGAAATAAGTAAGGACGCCTTTGAGATCCGCAAAGGTGACCCCCCGGTCCACCATGAGCCCCTCAACCTGATGGAACATGGGGGTATGGGAAACATCAGAATCAGGCCGGTAGACGCGTCCAGGAGAAAGAATCCTTAAGGGAGGGCGCATGTCCTCCATGGCCCGGATCTGGACGGGAGAGGTATGGGTTCTAAGGAGGATCTCGTCCTCGATGTAGAAGGTATCCTGCATATCCCGTGCGGGATGATCGGCGGGGATATTAAGGGCAGAAAAATTGTAATAATCCGTTTCTACTTCCGGGCCTTCCACTACAGTGAAACCGAGCCTCCCGAAAATTTCACAGATCTCTTCCTTTACCATTGTGATGGGATGCCTGTGTCCGAAGGGAATACTGCGCCCTGGAAGGGTGCAATCAATCTTTTCCCGCCTGAGCTGGGCCTGCTGCTCGGTCTCCCGTACCTTGAGAAGGGCAGAATCTAACCGCGAGGCGAGAATTTCTTTTATCTCGTTAGCCCTTTCCCCTACTTTTCTGCGCTCTTCCGGCGACAGGTTTCCAATGCGGCGCAAAACAGCGGTCAATTCGCCTTTCCGGCCGAGATACTTCGTTCTAATGAAAGAGAGTTCTCCCTCCGTTTGGGCCCGGGCAAGCTCCTCTTCTGCTGCCTGCCTTAACCCATCCAGTTCCTCCATCATGATGCAAGTCTTTCTTTCGCAATCTCCACGAGGCGGGAAAATCCCTTGGGGTCATGGACCGCTAAATCTGCCATCATCTTCCGGTCCAGGGCAACGTGTGCCTTTTTCATCCCCTCCATGAATTTACTGTAGGTAAGGCCATCTGCCCTTACAGCAGCATTTATACGGGCGATCCAGAGTTTGCGAAATTCGCGCTTTCTCTGTCTTCTATCGCGGTAGGCATACTTCATGGCCCTTTCTACGGCCTCCGTCGCCGTTCTTATCAAGCGACGTCTGGCGCCAAAAAAGCCTTTTGCCATCTTCAGAATTTTCCTTCTCTTCTTCTTTGCCGTGACCGACCTCTTTACGCGTGGCATTGTTCCATCTCCTGAATTGATTTTTTTCACACGAGATAAGGTATAAGCTTCTTGATGGCCGAGGCGTTGGTCTTGTCCACATAGGCGCCCCGCCTCAAGAACCGCTTCTTTTTGCTGTCTTTTGTCGTTAGGATATGTCGGGCATATGCCTTTTTCCGTTTGATTTTCCCCGTACCCGTTACGGAAAATCTTTTGGCAGCCCCACGATGTGTCTTAAGTTTCGGCATAGCTTCTTTTCTCCTTTACTATCCCTTCGTTTTTTCTTTCTTATCTTTCCTCGGGGCAAGGACCATGGCGAGACTCCTCCCCTCTAATTTCGGAGGTTGCTCGACCATTGCCACATCCGCCAGTGCCTCTTCAATAACCTTCATCGCCTCGTATCCCCGCTCGGTATAAACTATCTCTCGCCCCCGGAAGATCATGTTCACCTTAACCTTATTTTTATCCTCCAGAAAACCTCTCGCATGCCTTATTTTTACCTGGAGGTCATGTTCCTCTGTTTTGGGCCGCAGCCGAATCTCCTTAACCTGTATGACCGATTGGCTCTTTTTCGCATCCTGGAGTTTTTTGCTCTGCTGATAGCGATACTTTCCGTAATCCATGATCCGGCATACGGGAGGATCGGCCATCGGGGCAACTTCCACCAGATCAAACCCTGCCCGTTGGGCCCTCTCCAATGCCTCCTTAAGAGGCATCACTCCCACCTGTACACCATCCTCAATAACGCGAACCACCGGTGCAGTGATTTCGTTATTGACCCTTAATTCCTTGTCTATAGGTCACCTCCTGAAAGTTACTAACGGTAATGTTCGCAATCGTCTTTTATCAGGACAATAAATTCCTCGGGAGACATGGCACCGAGATTCTTACCATCCCTCCTGCGGGGGGATACTTTTCCTTCTGCCACTTCCCGATCTCCTATTACTAGCATATAAGGGATCTTCTGCAACTGGGCTTCCCTGATTTTATAACCCAGCTTATCGTTGGAGAAAGCCCTTTCTACCCTAACTCCCCCATCAAAGAGTTTGCCATAGACCTCTTCGGCGTAAGGTACTTGGCGCTCCGTTACCGTCATCAACTGAGCCTGGACAGGGGATAACCAAACCGGTAAGGCACCTGCGTAATGCTCGATCAATACCCCCATAAAACGTTCTATGGCTCCCAATATTACCCGATGCAGCATCACGGGCCTATGGCGAGTTCCATCCGCCCCCACATAAGTGAGGTCAAACCTCTCGGGGAGGGTAAAATCGCACTGAATAGTGGCACACTGCCACTTCCTCTTCAAGGCATCCCTGATTTTAAAATCTATTTTTGGCCCGTAAAATGCCCCGTCCCCCTGGTTTATTTCGTAGGGAATACCCATAACCTTAAGGGCGGCTTCGAGAGCTCCCTCCGCCCGCTCCCAGTCTTCGTCGGAACCGATAGAGTTTTCCGGGCGGGTACTCAATTCCACTTCGTAATCAAAGCCGAATATCTTCATGGCATAGGCGACAAATTCCGCTACGCCGATAATCTCGTCATTTAACTGCTCCGGAGTACAGAGGATATGGGCATCATCCTGGGTAAACTGGCGGACCCTCATGAGTCCATGCAGTACTCCCGTTTTCTCGTGACGATGCACCGTCCCTAATTCAAAGTACCTCAAGGGAAGATCCCTATAGCTACGGATGCGGGACTTATAAATAAGCATATGGGCGAGGCAGTTCATGGGTTTGATGCCGTACACCTGCCCCTCCACCTCGGTGAAGTACATATTTTCCCGATAGTGGTCGTAGTGTCCTGACCTTTTCCAAAGCTCTTCTTTTAAAATCTGAGGGCCCATGACCATCTGATAGCCGCGCTTCAAATGCTCCTTCCTCTCCCATTCCTCTATTATATACCTAAGGAGCATCCCCTTCGGGTGAAAGATAACGAGGCCGGGCCCCGCCTCATCATTCAATTGAAACAGATCCAGATCCCGCCCCAAACGACGGTGGTCCCTCTTTTTTGCCTCTTCCAGGGTATTTAGATACTCGTTTAGCTCTTTTTCTTCCGGGAAGGCAGTGCCGTATATGCGCTGCAGCATCTTGTTGCGCTCATCTCCACGCCAGTAAGCCCCCGCTACGCTAAGTAACTTAAAGGCACGAATCAATCCTGTCCTCGGCAAATGGGGGCCACGACACAAATCCACGTATCCCCCCTGCGTGTAAAGACTCACCATCTTCACACCTGCGGGCAAATCCTGGATGAGTTCTACCTTGTAATCTTCCCCCATTTCCCGGAAGATATCTACCGCCTCTTCTCTGGTAAGTTCCTTCCGCTCAAAGGGAAAGTCCCGGGCAATGATTTCCCTCATACGCTTTTCTATTTCTTCCAGTTCCGCGGGCCCAAAGGTTTGAGGACTATCGAAATCGTAATAGAAGCCGTCTTCAATTGCAGGACCTATGGCCACCTTGGTTCCCGGGTAGAGTGTCTTTACGGCCTGGGCCATTACGTGGGCCGTGCTGTGCCGGAGGATTTCCCTACCTTCCGGAGAATTGATATAGATAGGTTCAACGGAAGAGTCGGCCTCTATTTCTCTCGATAGGTCAACGAGGTCACCGTTTAGGCGCACTGCCACTATACTGTCTGACCCCGGCGCCCCTTTTTCCTCTATGAGCTCCAAAATTTTCTTTCCCTTTGGGACACGATGGGTTACTCCATCTTCCCATTTCACTAACAATTCCAAAGTAGCTACCCTTTCATTAAATAAAGGGCATCGCCTTTCTTGGCTGATGCCCCAGCCAGATTCATGGTAGGCACGCAGGGATTTGAACCCTGGACATCCACCGCGTCAGGATGGCGCTCTCCCCCTGAGCTACGTGCCTGTTTCTTCCTACTACCCGCGCATACATACACAAAGAAGCTTCTTCATGTCAAGGCAAAATATGCCCATTACCTCGCCTATTTATAAGGCGCAACCCAACTATGAAGTAATGCGCCCCTGAGACGACGGTGCATAAAGCGGTGGCCACAAAAAGCACCGCCAAGGGTATTTTCACATCCAAGGGAAGAGAAAAGGACTTCATCACTAGCACGAAAAGAACGGTTATGAGTTGGGCAGCCGTTGTGATTTTGCTCGCCACCGAAGGTTTCATTTCCGGTGTAATACTCAAAAGCATAAGTATCCCAATCCCGCACAGGATAAATAAGTCGCGGCTTATTATTAGAACCGTGAGCCATACGGGAATCACCCCTTTTACCGCCAAAATAACAAAGCAACTCATAATGAGGGCCTTGTCCGCTATCGGGTCGAGATAAGCCCCAAAAGTAGTTTTCTGGTCAAGCACTCGGGCGAGAAATCCGTCGAGGCTGTCACTTATACTGGAGGCAGCAAAGAGGATAAGAGAGGTGAAGAAATCCCCATCAATGAGAAAAATTACGATGATGGGGACGAAGAATATCCTCATCACCGTAAGGGCATTGGGTATATTTATGAGGGAAGCCGCCGGCATGAGGTGCTACCACTTACCCCACGGGTTAGGCTTCAGGGCCTGATCCCTCTCCCTGTTCCAGTCCACCCATTCATCCCTGTCCTCTTCCAGGGTGAAGTTCCGGGGCTTCTCGGCCGAGCCATCGGGACGAATCACTACCTGCTGCATCGCCTTGAGGAGCATGGTCCATTCCTCCATGGAAATCGGTTTAGGCCCCTGGATGCGTTTTGGGCCGGCAATGGGTACCGGCTTTTTACCGAAGATCTCCTCTGTCCTATCCTGGGCCGGTGCCTTACCGCTCACTTCCACCTCTCCCTCGTACACGCGGACGAGTACCGATTTATCCTCCTCAGCATTTACCCGGTAAACCGTTCCGCGCACACCTGCTACAGCATTATCCGTACTTATGCCAAATTTTCTCTTTACCCCTGTGGCCGCCTGCACTTTAGCCCATGAACGTCCTACGGCAAGGTGTACATCTACATCCGGCGATTCCTCATCCGGGGCGGCATTGATCTTAAACAGGGTTCCTCCGGCGAACCTCAAGGCAGAATTATCCGGAAGGAGGAGTTCCATCCGGCCGCCTTTGGCCACCTCTACCTCATCTCCTCCCCGCAGAATTCCTCCTACCTTTATTTCCCGCCACGGAGCATCAGGTGATTGACGTACCTGGGCCGAACCTTCGAGGTAGCTCACCTTTACCATCCCCTTCCCTACCTTCACCGTCATAGGGCGCTTGGCCGCTACCGCCGAGTGAATAAGGAAAAGGCTCAAGACTATTACGGTAATGGATAAAACGGTTCCCTTTCTCATCGGGCATTATCCTCCCTTTCTCAAGATTCTCCTAAAGGCCCGGCCCATCGGGCAGGGTATCCATGACCTTTTTTACCACCTCATCGATTACCTCGCTGTACAAAGCGACAGCGTCCATTTTAAGCCACTCGGGAACGATGTTAAAATCCCTTCCGGTAGCCGTGTATCGTGTACGCCAGAGCAGTTCTCCCGAGCGCACATCGTAAAGTTCAAAACTGGCATTGAGGTAACTTTTCGCGTAAAGGTACACGAAACGGCTGTTGCATTCCTCTATCCTTATATACATAACCGCATCCACCCCTAAAATAGCCCCCGCATCCCTGGGCGGCATCGTTTGTACCGTTGGTTCCTTCACCCCCGGATAAAAGATTGCCAGTTTCTCGTCAATGATAGAGAGGGGAATTTTAGGGTACTGCTTAAAATAGAGGGCTTCGGCTATTTCCTGCCGCAGGATCTTCCCCACCTCTGGATGATTTGTCCGGTCCGTTACGGGGAGGACAGCGATAAGACGTACCTGCTTTTCGCCATAGGCAGGGACTAGCGTGTGAGGTATTTTCTTCGCGCATCCGACTATATTTAGAAAGATAAAGATTACCCATATCCCGGCGATGACCCCAGTCCTTTTCCTCGAAAAAGAGGTGCTCATTGTCTCTTCAACTTCTCGATTTCTTCCCTGATGATTCTCTCCGCTATGGCAGGAAACATTTCTCTCGCCACCTTTTCCGCCGTCTCCTCTACCTTCTTTATCATCTCTTCCTGGAGACTCGTGTTTACCACTGCTACTTTGGTAGGCGGCTTCTTTTCTTCTTCCACCACGTCTACCAGATCAATGATGCGCGCACCTTCTTTCATCTCTTCCGTCATCCTTCCCCCTCTTTCCATAATGTTTCGTGACCGTTACCATAGCTTTCTTACCAATTCAAGCTTTGCGTTTAAGCTCTATTTTGTAAACACGCCTTCGGGCCACCCCTTTATCCTGCGTTACCGTATCTATCCGCTCGCGGGAAGATAAACCCTGCCCTTCCAGGTTAGCAAGGGCCTCCTCTATTTCCTCATCTGATACCTCCTTTCTATCCGTAGCCCCACCCAAAACGAGGGTGATTTCCCCTTTTATCTGCCGGTTGCCGAGCCTATCCATTATCTCTTGAACGTTTCCCCGAAGTACTTCCTCATGCACCTTGGTAAGCTCCCGTACCACCGCCACTGGACGGTTCCCCAAAACGGCATAAATGTCGCCAAGAGCATCCACGATTCTCCGGGGGGATTCGAAAAAAACCATCGTCCTCTTTTCTTCCCGGAGGGAGGCGATAAACGCCTGCCTCTCCTTTTTCCTTACCGGAAGAAACCCTTCAAAGATAAAGGCGCCCATGGGCAAACCAGAGACAACAAGGGCGGCTATTACGGCCGACGGCCCCGGAACTGCAGTCACCGTTAAGCCCTCCTTGAGTGTTTCCCGGATGAGGACAAAACCCGGGTCTGAGACCCCGGGGGTCCCAGCATCCGTTACATAGGCGACGTCCTCTCCCATTTTCATTTTTTCGATCAGAATGCCGCATTTTTTCATCTCATTGTGCTCATGGAGACTCACAAGGGGCGTCTGAATCTCGTAGGCCTTAAGGAGGATGCGGGTTCTCCTGGTATCCTCCGCTGCAATGAGATGAGCTGACTTCAGCACCTTGAGGGCCCTTAAGGTTATATCCTCAAGATTCCCTATGGGAGTGGAGACGATAAATAATTGGCCTCGTTTCATGCCTCATTTCCCCTTGCTATCTCTTCTCAGTCGTGGCATTAAAGCATGGCATAAAAGCGGGACACAAGAGTAAAGGGGATAGTCATTGAAAAAGCGCATTCTCATTACAGGCGGTGCAGGATTTCTCGGCTCCCACCTGTGCGAACGATTGATAAAAAAAGGATGCGAAGTCCTCTGCCTCGATAATCTCTTCACGGGCGATAAGTCCCATATCCACCATCTTCTAACCCATCCCTTATTTGAGTTCATCCGTCACGATATCACAATGCCTATCTACCTGGAAGTAGATGAAATATACAATCTCGCCTGCCCCGCTGCACCCATACACTACCAGTACAATCCTATAAAAACAATCAAAACAAACGTATTGGGGGCTATAAATACCCTTGGTATCGCCAAGCGGGTCAGAGCAAAGATCCTTCAGGCCTCCACCTCGGAGGTTTACGGCGACCCCGATGTGCATCCCCAGAAAGAATCCTACTGGGGGCGGGTAAACCCGATTGGTTTGAGGAGCTGCTACGATGAGGGTAAAAGGGCAGCCGAATGCCTCATGATGGACTACCACCGCCATAATAACGTACCGGTTAAAATTGTCAGAATATTCAATGCTTACGGTCCACGGATGGCCTTAAACGACGGGCGGGTCATAAGCAAATTCATCGTTTCTGCCCTTAAGGGGGAGGAAATTACCGTTTACGGGGACGGAAGCCAGACCCGTTCCTTCTGCTACGTGGATGACCTCATTGAAGGCATGATTACCATGATGGCCACAGAGCCCCATATCACAGGTCCGATAAATTTGGGGAATCCCCAGGAACTTACCATCTTGGAGCTGGCCGAGCTTGTCATCCGCTTGACGGATTCACGCTCTCGCATCGTGTTTCGACCCTTACCCGCTGACGACCCCAAGCACAGGTGCCCCGACATCACCTTAGCCCGGCAGTTACTTGGCTGGTCGCCCACGGTGCCCCTCGAAGAGGGACTGAAGAAGACCATTGCTTATTTTCGGCAAATTCTCTTTGAATGAGGATGAAAAAATGAGCCTACCTGCCTATAACAAAAACATTCTCTGCATCGGAGCGGGTTATGTGGGGGGACCGACCATGGCGGTTATCGCCGATAAGTGTCCCGATTACCGTGTAACGGTGGTGGATATTAATGAAGAACGCATCGCCGCCTGGAATTCCGATGAACTGCCCATCTACGAACCAGGTCTAGATGAAGTGGTGAAGAGAAACCGGGGACGTAACCTCTTTTTCAGCACCGATATCGCCGGAGGGATAAAATCCTGCGATATAATTTTTGTGAGCGTAAACACCCCCACGAAAACATACGGCGAGGGAGCAGGAATGGCCGCGGACCTCCGTTTCTGGGAAAAAACGGCTCGCCAAATTCTTGAACACGCTAAATCCCACAAGATTGTGATAGAAAAAAGCACGCTTCCCGTGCGCACGGCCCAGGCCATGGCGAGGATCCTTCAGAGCGGAGCAGATGGCATCTCCTTCGAGATTCTCTCCAACCCAGAGTTTTTGGCCGAAGGCTCCGCCATAAGCGACCTGGAGTATCCGGACCGGGTCCTCATCGGTTCTGGTTCTACGGAAAAAGCCCTGCATGCTCGGGATATTCTCGTGGATATATACGCCCGGTGGGTACCGCGGGAAAGAATCATAACCTTAGGTATATGGAGCAGTGAACTATCCAAACTGGCCGCGAATGCCTTCCTCGCCCAACGTATCTCCTCCATTAACGCCATCTCTGCCCTTTGTGAAAAAACGGGGGCAGATGTAACGGAAGTGGCCATGGCCATCGGTCTCGATAGCCGCATAGGCCCAAAATTCTTGAATGCCTCCATTGGCTTTGGTGGGTCCTGCTTTAAAAAAGATATCCTGAATCTCGTCTACCTTTATCGCTTCTACGGCCTCCATGAATGTGCTGACTACTGGGAGGCAGTGGTAAAGATAAACGAGTACCAAAAAAGGCGCTTCCTTTTAAACATGCTCAAAGCCATGTTCAATACCCTTGCGGAGAAGCGTATCTGCCTTTTCGGATTCGCTTTCAAAGCCTTTACCAGTGATATTAGAGAATCGCCTGCCATAACTGTGGCCCGCGGCATTCTTGAGGAAAGAGCCCAGGTGGTCATCACAGACCCAAAGGCGCTCGCGGGAGCCCGCCAGGAATTTGCGGCGGAAATAGAGCGGGGGGAGGTTACCCTCGCAAAAGACCCTTATGAGGCCGCTTACGGCTGCGACGCCATCGCTATCCTTACGGAATGGCCTCTCTATCGGGAACTCGATTACCGGGAGATTTACCGAAACATGCGAAAGCCCGCTTTTATCTTTGATGGACGCAATATCCTCGATCATAGTAAGCTAAGAGAGATGGGTTTCCATGTTTATCCCCTGGGGAAACCTCCCCTTACAGATAGCGGAAAGGATTAAGCATGAAGATTTTTGTCACCGGCGGGGCCGGATATATAGGAAGTCACGTCTGTGCCGCTTTATTGGAAGAGGGCCATGAAATAATAGTTTACGACAACCTCTCAACCGGCCACAAATGGGCTGTTCTGGGCGGCCATCTCGTGGAGGGTGATCTCTCCGACCTACCTTTCCTTGTAAGAACATTGGAGCTCTTTTCCCCCGATGCGGTCATGCACTTTGCCGCTTCTATCCAGGTCGAGGAGTCAGTTAGAGAACCCCTCCTGTACTACCGAAATAACGTCTCAAACACCTTAAATCTCCTTCAAGCTATGGTCGACTGCGGGATAAAGGATTTGATTTATTCATCAACCGCGGCGGTTTACGGTATCCCGGCACAAGTGCCGGTCACGGAGGAAGCCCCCCTTGCCCCTATCAATCCTTACGGTTCTTCAAAGGCTATCATCGAGAGGGTACTTAGAGACCTCACGCTCACAGGTAAGGTAAACTATATAGCCCTCAGGTACTTTAACGTGGCCGGGGCCGAAAGAAAAGGCCGCCTCGGGCAGGCTTACTTGGCCTCCACCCACCTTATCACCCGGGCCCTTAAAACCGCTTTGGGCATTTATGAGAAACTCTTTATTTACGGTACCGATTACCCCACCCCCGATGGAACATGCATCCGCGATTACATCCACGTGGAAGACCTGGCACGGGCTCATCTGGTTGCCCTTGAGTATCTAAAAGACAAGAGCTTATCGGACGTTATGAATTGTGGATACGGTCATGGATATTCTGTCAAAGAAGTGGTAGAGATGGTAAAAAAGGTAACGGGGATAGATTTCCAGACGGAGGAAACTGAACGCCGACCCGGTGACCCGCCGGCCCTGACGGCTGATAGCACGAGGCTAAAGACGCTTACAGGCTGGAGGCCCATGTTTGATGATTTGGAGTATATAATAGAAACTGCCTGGAACTGGGAAAAAATACTCTTCAGAAGGCCTGAACTTCTCCAGGGTTAGTCCCGGTATCATCGAAGGAGGAGAAAATGGAAGAGAAAAATAGTCCCACCACCAACGAGTGGCGAAAACTCTACGAGGCCGCGAATGCGGTGAGAAAATTATCCCCCTGGAATTTTATGGGGGAAGAAGTGGTCTTCGGGGTAAAAAACCCGGAAACTGGAGAGATAGGGTATTGCGGTATCCTGGGTGGACTGGGGGAAGTACTGGCCTTTGTCGTGTATGAGGGAGCACAAGGCCTCCAGGGTATCATACGCCTCATGGGGGAAGAAAATGGAGTTTCTCCTGACCTTATATTCGAAACTCAGCGGGTTCTCATGGCTTCCTTCGAAAACCGCGAGGAGCTGGCAAAAGAAGACCTGAAAGTCATCCGTGAGCTGGGCATAAAATTCAGGGGAAAGAAATGCTGGCCCATGTTCAGGCATTACAAGCCTGGTTATTTACCCTGGTTTTTAGACAGGCCGCAGGTGAGATTCCTCACCCTCTGCCTTGAACAGGCCCTCGATGTCCTTCCCCGATTCCGACAAAATCCCTCTCTTTTAAGCGAAGTAAGCGCGTCTCATCACCTGGTGAGAACCCTTAACGTATTTAACGGCCAGGAATCCTGGACGGACGAAACCTTGCCTGCTCCCACCCCCAAAATAGAGCGCCTCCCCGACATACCGGTCGATGAAGTAGGCATTGCCCGTCTCCAGCACCAGAATAAAAAGATGAGCGGTACCTGGGAAATCGGATACCTGTATGCACCTACCCCCATTCAGGAAGTAGAGAGAGAACGGCCCTTTTTCCCACGCCTCATGCTGGTATGTGAATCAGAAACGGGCATCATCCTTACCTTCCATATGGAACGGGATGATTCTACTCCCGCAAGATTTCGGGACCATCTTCTCGAATTCTTTACCGCTTACAATTATTTGCCCAGCCGGTTAATGGCAAATCACCCTGTTACTGCTACTATTTTAAAACCCATCTGCCGAAAACTGGGGATAGATTTCCAGTACAGCCGAAACCTCCCGACGGTGGAATTCGCCATTTCGGAGATGTTTTCCGTTTGAAACATGGACTTCATCGACCTAAAGAGCCAGCAAAAAAGGATAAAAAAGGAGATATTAAAGCGAATCAAGGCCGTTTTGTCTCACGGACGGTACATTTTGGGGCCCGAGGTCGCAGAACTGGAAGAAAAGCTCGCCGGCTTTGTGGGCGTGAAACATGCCATAGGCTGCGCTTCCGGCACCGATGCCCTTCTTATGGCCCTCATGGCCCTAAAAGTGGGTCCCGGCGACGCTGTTTTTACTACGCCTTTTACTTTTGTTGCCACGGCAGAGGTAATAAGCCTCCTCGGCGCAACTCCAATTTTCGTGGATATTAATCCGTCAACGTACAATGTTGACCCCGAAAAGCTCGAACAAGCCATTAAGGCATTAAAAGCACAGGATTCAGCCCTCCATCCCCTGCCCCGGTCGCTAAGCCTCTCTGCCCTCATCCCTCGAGGCATTATCCCGGTTGACCTTTTCGGACTTCCTGCCGATTACGATGCTATCGAAGAGATTGCCCGAAAGCACAACCTTTTTGTCGTAGAAGATGCAGCCCAATCCTTTGGTGCGCAGTACAAAGGGAAAAAGGCCTGTGCCTTTGGCAATATCGCATGCACTTCCTTTTTCCCTGCGAAACCCCTTGGAGCTTACGGCGATGGGGGAATGTGTTTTACCGACGATGATGAGGTAGCTGAGCTGATCCGCTCCATCAGAGTGCACGGCCAGGGTAAAGACCGCTACGAAAATGTGCGCCTGGGCATTAACGGCCGCTTAGATACGATTCAAGCCGCCATTCTACTTGCCAAGTTCGAGATTTTCCCCGAAGAGATGGCCTTAAGGCAGAGGGTTGCGGAAAACTACTTAAATCTTCTAAAAAAAAGTAGCTTAATCTTGCCACAGGTCCCGGAAGGCTGCACCCACGCCTGGGCACAGTTTTCCATCTGCACCAGAGGCGAAAAGGAACGCCAGGAAATTCGAGACTCCCTTTCAGCAAATGGGATTCCCACCGCCGTTTACTATCCTACCCCCCTTCACCTCCAACCGGCCTTCGCTTATCTGGGATACAGAGCAGGTGATTTCCCTATAAGCGAGGACATTTCCACCCGCATCTTTAGCCTCCCCATGCATCCCTACCTCCCCCCACTCACACAGAAAAGGATTCAGAAAAGCGTTCCACTTTAAACATATTGTCATTCCTGATTTTTATTGACAGCTAGTAATCACAAGTTCTATAATACTTATAGAGAAGCAGCAAAATAATGAATAATACTTATATTTTCACGCAAAAACCCTCTAATGTAATCGAGGAAGCGGAGCTTTTTGATTTTTATTTAATCGCATTTCCTTTATATATTTAACTATTTACGATGTTTTAAACAATCTTACATGATCTTTATAGAGTTTCTTCTATCGTATGTTGGTTTTAAATTAGCACCTTAATTCTATGCCAAAAGTCAGCGTAATTATTAACTGTTATAATGGAGAGAAATATCTTAGAGAAGCCATCGATAGTGTGTATTGCCAGACTTTTCAAGACTGGGAAATCATTCTTTGGGATGACGACTCTACAGATAACAGTGCTAATATAGCCAAAAGCTATGATCAGAGGTTAAGGTATTTTAAAGGTGAAAAGGCCGCTTCATTAGGACAGGCAAGAAATTTTGCCATAGAAAGAGCAAGAGGAGAATTTATAGCCATTCTTGATCAAGACGATGTGTGGTTACCTCATAAATTGGAAATGCAGATACCTTTATTTGAAAGGAATCCCTCAGTTGGTTTGGTCTTTAGTGATGCTATAGATTTTTATGAAGATTCGAAAAAAAGGATTTCACATTTCTTAAATCTTAATATTAAACCACCGCGTGGACAAATATTTGACTACCTTTTTGTTATCGAAAATTACCCCATTTCAATGCCTACAGCTGTTTTTCGCACTAAGGCATTATTTTCTCTAAAAGAATTGTTTGATATAAGATATAAGTATGCAGAAGAATATGATTTATTTCTCCGTATTTCCCACGACTGGGAGTGCGATTACGTTGATGAGCCACTTGCCATATATCGCATCCATAATGTGAACAGCACAAAAGTTTTTCATAAAGCTATACCCATTGAGCTTAAATCAATTATGGATAAAATTTTAAATTATTACCCTGAATTAAAACAAAGATTAAAAAAAGAGATTTTAAGAAATGAACGGACAATCGATCTACAATATGCAAAATCTCTGTTTCAGGAAGGCAGAAGAAGGGAAGGAAGAATTATATTAAGGAAACATCTTTCTCACTACAAATGTTTTTTTACATTTTTAGGCTCTTTCCTACCCCATCAGTATGCAATGGATTTACGGAATCTATTCTACAAATTTACAAGATACTTCTTTTGAGAAGGATAGATTATCTGATGGCTAGAGTTAGTGTAATAATTGCCGCTTATAATAACGAAAAAACCTTAGGCAAAGCAATCGATTCCATCTTGTGCCAAACATATGAAGATATTGAGTGCATTATATATAATGATGCATCACATGATATAACGCTTGATATTATTAACATTTACAAAAAAAAATATAGAGAAAAAATCGTTTGCATTAATAACCCGGGAGAAAATAAAGGCCCAGCTTATGCCAGAAATTGCTGTATTGAACACGCAGGCGGAGAGTATATAGCAATCCAGGACGCTGATGACATATCTTTTCCAAAACGTATTGCCAGACAGGTAGAGTTTTTAGATGAAAGAAAGGATGTAGCCGCTGTCGGAACATACGCAATACTTGTTAATAGCCGTGGAGAAGTATGGGGTATTAATAATCCTCTTTGTACCCCTGCTAAAGAGGATTGGGTAAAAGGACCTCAAGTAATTCATGCTTCAACTATGATAAGAAAAAGAGAATTATATGCTGTAGGAAAATATAATGACAATTTACGTAGAGCTGAAGATTACGACCTTTGGTTAAAAATGATTTTAAAAGGTTATAAAATTGAGACAATACCGGAAGTCTTATATCAAATTAGTTTGGATATAGCTGATTATAATAGAAGAAAATTACAATACCGGTGGGATGAAGCAAAATTAGTATACCGCGCAATTAAAGAGATGGGGATTCCATTTAACTATTATTTATATACATTTAAGCCATTGATAAACGGGTTAATCCCATCAAAATTAATGTATGTGTATCATAAACACAAATTTAGAAAAAATATACCTAAAAAAATATCCCTCTAATAGTGAACCACAGAAAAAAGGCAAGATCTGCTTTGTTACTGCCGTTCCTATGACTATAGAGGCTTTTCTTGTGGATTACATCAGAGCCTTGGAGCGCTACTACGATGTAACAGTTATTACAGATGCAACAAATCCTTCATTTTTAACCGTCTATGGATTAAAAACGCAAATCATAAAAATACCCATAAAGAGAAATATATCCTTCCTTAAAGACATCTACGCTCTTTTTAAGTTGCTTGTTGTATTTACGGTTAACCGATTTATTTCTGTTCACTCCATAACACCTAAGGCTGGTCTACTTGCCATGATTGCCTCATACGTGGCAAGAATTCCAATAAGAATTCATACTTTCACCGGCCAAGTGTGGGCAACCAAGAAAGGTATAAGCAGGTGGTTTTTGAAAAATATGGATAAATGCATAGTTTTGTGCGCGACCCACATACTTACAGACAGTAAGTCTCAAAGGGAATTTATTATAGAACAAGGGGTTGTTAATCCGGAAAAAGTGAAGCTCATCGGGTACGGCTCTATCAGCGGTGTGGACATGAAAAGATTTTTCGCTGATCCAATAGCAAGAACCAATATAAGAAATGAGCTGGGCATAGGCGAGGACGACTTTGTTTTCCTTTTTCTCGGAAGATTGAACCGAGAAAAGGGAATCTTTGATCTTATAGAGGCTTTCAAAAAGCTGGCTGAAGTATACAAAAACGTTCATTTATTGATAGTAGGCCCAGACGAAGAAAACACCATGGGTAATATCACAGAAAAAGCCAGTACCTACATGACACGAATCCATTATACCGGTTTTACAAGGTCACCTGAACGATATATGAGTTCATCTGATTGTATATGTCTACCAAGTTACAGGGAAGGTTTCGGACTTGTTATAATTGAGGCAGCCGCCTGCAGCGTCCCTGCGATCGGTAGTCGAATATACGGCATAATAGACGCCATTGAAGATAAGGTAACGGGCCTCCTCCATGAACCGGGTAATGTGGATCAAATATTCTTACATATGCAATGGATGATTTTACACAGAGAAGAAAGGTCACTCATGGGTGAACTGGCAAGAAAGAGAGTACAGGAATTGTTCTCAAAGGAACAAATGGTAGAAAGCTTCTTGAGCTTTTACAAAAGTATTGCAAACTATCAAAAGGTTGAGGATAATGCTTAAAAGGGCTTTTGATTTATCCTTAGCCATTTTTCTCCTTACACTTTTTTCACCTCTAATGTTAGTATGCATGTTTATGGTCTATATTTCCCTGGGCAAACCAGTCTTTTTTAAACAGCTAAGACCTGGCCAGTATGGTAAACCTTTTTACATTTACAAGTTTCGAACTATGACCGATAAAAGAGACTTAAAAGGTAATCTTCTGCCCGATAGGGAACGACTTACTCCTCTGGGGAGGTTCCTGAGGAAGACAAGTCTCGACGAACTACCGCAATTGATAAATGTCATAAAGGGTGATTTAAGCTTTGTAGGTCCCAGACCTCTCCTTATGGAGTACCTAAACCGTTACACACCCGAACAGGCGAGGCGCCATGAAGTTAAACCGGGCATAACGGGCTGGGCTCAGATTAACGGGAGAAACGCCATTACTTGGGAGGAGAAATTTAAACACGATGTGTGGTACGTAGATAACAGATCTTTCTTGCTTGATCTCAAGATTATAGTAAGGACATTTATTGAAGTTATTAAGCGAAAGGGGATAAGCGCCCCCGGATCGGATACGATGCCGGAATTTATGGGCTCAGATAAATAATATTTTATGAATGACGGGATAGTAGTGGTAGGTGCAGGGGGTCATGCGAAGGTCATTTTATCAGCGGCGATGGAATGCGGCTTGAGGATATCCTTTATTATTGATGACGATGAGGCAAAATGGGGAAAAGAAATCTTTGGCATCAAAGTAAAGGGACCCATATCGGCCTATAAAAACAGCAACTATTCTGCGATCGTGGCTATTGGTGATAACGAAACAAGAAAAAAAATGGTGGATAATTTAATCCATTTTGAATGGATCACAATTATCCATCCCCATGCTTACGTGCATAAGTCGGCCATAATCGGTAAGGGTACCGTTATTTTTGCCGGTGCCGTTATTCAACCTGATGTAATAATTGGTACTCATTGTATAATCAATACGGGATCCACTGTGGATCACGATTGCAGGATTGGTAATTTCGTCCATGTTGCACCGGGAGTGAATATTGCTGGCGGCGTTACAATTGGCGAGGGTTCTTTTCTCGGTATTGGTTCGAAGGTAATCATTGGAAAGAGAATTGGAGAATGGACTGTTGTAGGGGCAGGTTCTGTTGTCGCACAGGATATACCATCCAAGGTCCTGTCGCTGGGAGTTCCGGCAAAAATAAAAAAGCAAATAAAGAAAGAATTATGAAAATCCCTCTTTCGCGTCCAGAATTAACATCCAACGACATAAGATCAGTTGTTTCCGTCCTAAAAACACCTTACTTAAGTCTAGGTCCGAAGATAGGCGAATTTGAGGAGAAAGTAGCTCAATATGTGGGTTCAAAGTATGCTGTAGCGGTAAATAGTGGAACATCGGGGCTTCATCTTTCCGTTATTGCTTCGAACATAAAAAGTGGCGATGAAGTCATTACTACTCCCTTTAGTTTCATAGCATCAGCGAACTGTATACTCTATGTTAACGCGAGGCCCGTATTCGTTGACATTGACCCCGCCATGCTGAACATTGATGCAAAAAAGATAGAAGAAAAAATTACAGAAAAAACTAAGGCCATACTTGCAGTCCATGTTTTTGGCGTACCATGCAATATGGACGAGATAATAACCATTGCAAACAAATATGGGCTCACCGTTATAGAGGATGCCTGTGAGGCCATAGGAGCAGAGTATAAAGGGAAAAAACTGGGAACCTTTGGTCTTACTGGTGTTTTTGCTTTTTATCCCAACAAACAGATGACAACAGGAGAAGGGGGTATAGTCGTAACGGATAACGGGGAAGTCGCTGACCTGATAAGAAGTCTAAGAAATCAAGGCAGGAAAAATAACGGCCGCTGGCTGACCCACGAGAGATTAGGTTTCAATTACCGTCTGAGCGATATTCAAGCCGCCCTCGGCATATCTCAGCTCAAGAGAATAGATGAAACCTTAAAAAAAAGAGAAAGAGTAGCTTCGTACTATATAAAATATCTGCGTGATATAGAAGATATCGAGTTACCGGCTTTTCCACCTGAATCGAAAGTTTCGTGGTTCGTTTTCGTCATCAGGCTAAAACCAAAATTTAAGAAAAATCAACGTGATAGGATCATGCATTTGTTGAATAAAAAGGGCATCGAATGTGGCAACTATTTTCCTCCCATCCATCTTCAACCGTTTTATAGAAAAATGTACGGCTTTAGAAAAGGCGCTTTTCCCGTTACCGAGTCAGTCTCAGAAAGAACCATTGCCCTGCCGTTTTATAATTATTTAAAGGAAGAAGAAGTAAGATACGTCTGCGAATGTCTCAAAGAATCTCTTTCATCCCTATCATAAAAAGTTGACTTAACGGCATCGCAGCTGATACATCCTCGAGAAAATAAAAAATGGCGAAAAATTATAAACGCTTATTCAAACTTTCTTTAGCTGTGTTTCTTGATGCAATCCTTTTAGCGGGAGCCCATCTGGGAGCCTATCTGATCAGATTTGAAGGTAAGATTAGCCCGTACTATATATCATTCATCTTAAATACTCTACCATGGATCGTCGTCATAAAGATCATATTCCTTGCCTTGACAGGCTTGTATCGCGGTATCTGGCGATACACGGGAGTTGTTGACCTACAAAATATCTTAAAAGGAACAACTCTCGCTTCGCTCGGCATGACGGTCATTCTTATCCTTGCCTACCGCTTTGAGGCCTTTCCACGCTCCGTTCTAATTATCGATTGGATTCTATCCGTGTTCTTCATCAGTGGCATTAGACTTGGGTACCGCATGTACGTTAACAAAGAGATAAATTTTTCCTTTCCATGGCAAATAACTAAGATCCACAGGACTTCATCTCCAACCAAAAGGCTTTTAATTATAGGCGCCGGGGCGGCGGGCGAAAAGGTTCTTCGGGAGCTGAAGGAAAACCCCAGATTGGACTTTGAACCGGTAGGGTTCCTCGACGATTCCCCGGAAAAACGTGGGAAAACAATTCATGGAGTCCGAGTGCTGGGCAGTATTGATGAAATAGAAGAATTCGATTCACTTTTTGATGAAATTTTAATAGCCATTCCTTCTGCCAAAGGTGCTCAGATGAGGCGCATAGTGGAACTATGTGAAACCACAGGGAAAAAATTTAGAACCCTTCCCAGTTTAGGTGAACTAATAAACGGGCGTGTCTCGGTTAACGCGATAAGAGAAGTGAACGTTGTGGATCTCCTGGGACGTGAAGAAATTGTTTTAGACCAGGAACGTATCAGGCAATTTATTAAAAATAAGCGTATACTTATCACAGGTGCAGGGGGTTCCATAGGAAGTGACCTAGTTAGGCAGGTGCTTCAATTTAAACCATCTGCTGTAGGTCTCCTCGATTTTAGTGAATACAATCTCTTTCGCATCGACCTTGAATGCCGGCGAGAACCAATGGGCGCTGAAATACACCCTTTTCTCGCCGATATTCGCCATAGCGACACTATTGATCAAATCTTTCACAATTTCAATCCACACATCGTTTTTCACGCTGCCGCCTATAAACACGTACCCCTTCAGGAACTGCACCCACGTGAGGCGGTATGTACAAACGTCTTAGGAACTATTAACGTGTCTAACGCAGCGGTGAATAATAAGGTGCAGAGTTTTATCTTGGTTTCTACCGATAAGGCGGTGCGTCCAACAAACGTCATGGGGGCTACAAAACGCATAGCCGAAATGGTCATCCAATCTATGAACGGGAAAAACGGTACACGTTTCATGGCAGTGCGTTTTGGTAATGTAATCGGCAGCTCTGGCTCTGTAATTCCCCTCTTTCAGGAGCAAATTGCTCGAGGAGGCCCTGTTACTGTAACCCATCCTGATATCATGCGTTACTTTATGTCCATTCCGGAGGCGACCCAGCTCATTCTACAGGCAGGTTCTATGGGGGAAGGGGGGGAGATCTTCATTCTCGACATGGGCCGGCCAGTAAAAATTGTCGATATTGCCCGGGACCTTATTCGCCTAAACGGACTCGTTCCTGAGAAAGATATTGCTATTGAATTCATTGGGCTGCGCCCGGGAGAAAAACTATATGAAGAGCTCATCACGGAGGGTGAAGGTATTTCACCCACAACACATCCCAAGGTGTTTGTCCTCAAGAGCCCTGCTCCAGATTTTTCACCCCTGTTTTCCCTCATATCCGATCTTCTAAACACCGCCCGCAATTTTGACGATAACCTCTTACGGACTCGGCTCGCGGCCATTGTCCCGGAATATGAAGTAAAATACTCTTCATAATAGAAAAGAAATGAAAAATACACGTGAACACGTTTTTCCTTAAATAAAACAAATATCGGAGGCAAAAATGGGTATCTTCATAATCGCGGAAATTGGAATAAACCATAATGGAGATATAGAAATAGCCAAAGACCTTATAAAAGTCGCCAAAGATGCCGGTTGCGATGCAGTGAAATTTCAAAAACGAACCATAGAGCTTGTTTATACAAAAGAATTTCTCGATAGCCCGAGAGAAAGCCCTTGGGGTAAAACTCAGAGGGACCAGAAGATGGCACTTGAATTCGGCTATGAAGAATACAAAGAGATAGACAGATACTGCAAGGAACTTGGTATGGATTGAAGGATGATGGAATGGCCGAAGAAATTCGCCGTAAGCGCATTCTCGGCATTGATAAAGATACGTGGCATAGATACAAGGAGGAAGCTTAAACAACCTGGCAACAGCATCTCTTCTGTGGCAAGAAAGTATGAGGTCCATCCCAATCAACTCTTCAAATGGAGGCGTCTTATCCATGAAGGTGCCCTTATGGCTGCCCAAAGTGAGGAGCCCCTTGTGCCTCTGAGAGGCCTACGTATGGTTATAGACGTTTGACTGACCTTCTCAACCGTTCTCTCAGAGCTAATGGACAACCATCGGTGAATCATAAGAGGGTATACCGTATCATGAGGGTTAATCACCTTATTTTGCCTAAACACATAGGAAGGCCAGTACGGACCCATGAAGGAACCATTATCACGTTGAGGAGCAATATGCGTACAATAGAATTTGCCCACATGATGGGTCTTGAGGTATGTACGACTCCATACTACAGTCCCGAATCGAATGGTATGGCAGAATCCTTTGTAAAGACCTTTAAAAGGGACTACGTCTATATGCATGATCTCCCTGATGCAAAAACCCTTATGGGACTGCTCCCTTTGTGTTTTGAAGATTACAATTTACCTCATCCCCATAAGGGGCTTACGATGAGATCACCAAGGGAATACAGGGTGATGCAAAATAAGTTAGAGGGGTGTCCGGTTTGACGGGGGCAACTCCAGTTTTATATCATGAGGCGGGCAGCATGAGTAAAGTTTCGTGTCTATTATTGGCATCAGGGGTCAGATTTGTGAAACGATGCAGGGGATATTATATCTCATGGCGTTAATATTTTTTTTTCGGCTTACTTAAGGTTCACGTATTCACACGTATTACAGGGTTACGTTTTGGGGCCGAATTATACACTATTTAAATTTTTTGGAGGTATACAATGAAGGTTGTTATCCTCGCAGGAGGACTTGGTACAAGGTTAGCTGAGGAGACAGAGGTTAAACCCAAACCGATGGTGGAAATAGGCGGCAAACCTATCTTATGGCATATTATGAAAATTTACTCGCATTATGGATTTGACGAGTTTGTTATTTGTCTTGGATATAAAGGTTACGTTATAAAAGAATATTTTGCCAATTATTTCATGCATCAATCAGACATAACAATAGATTTAAAGCATCACAATACAGAGATACATGATTCAAAAGCAGAACCCTGGAGAATAACACTTGTAGACACAGGGCACCATACTCAAACTGGGGGCAGGATAAAAAGGATTCAGAGGTATATAGGAAAAGAGAGATTTCTGCTTACATATGGAGATGGTGTAGCAAATGTAGATATTAATGAACTGGTTAATTTTCACCATAAACATGGAAGGTATGCAACTATTACAGCAGCAAAGCCCCCTGGAAGATTCGGTTCTCTTGATCTCGATCAAGATGACAGGGTATTGAAGTTTCAAGAAAAGCCAAAGGGAGACGGTGCGTGGATAAACGGCGGGTTCTTTGTTCTCGAGCCGGAGGTTTTTGATTACATAGAAGGGGATGAGACTGTATGGGAAACGAAACCCCTTGAAAAGCTCGCGAATGATGGTCAACTTGTTGCCTTCAAGCACAACGGTTTTTGGCATCCAATGGACACATTACGGGACAAATACTATCTGGAAAACTTATGGCAGACAGGGAAAGCAGCCTGGAAAATTTGGCAAGATTGAGAGATTAACCGGCAAACAAGCTTTAAGAGTTTATCCGTTCATAAATGACAGAGGAAAAATTACCTACAATTGAAAATCTCGATGTTACTTGCCTCTTTGGTGGTATATATAGTGGCCGTCGCGTCCTGGTAACAGGTCATACAGGATTCAAAGGCTCATGGCTATCCCTGTGGCTTACCAGATTGGGGGCTAAGGTTATTGGCTATGCACTTGATCCGCCTACGCAACCCAATCATTTTGAACTTCTGAAACTTCCTATTATCTCCATTATTGGAGACATAAGGGATAGAGATAACCTGTTTAAAACTTTTGCGGCACACAGTCCAGAGATTGTGTTTCATCTCGCAGCCCAGCCACTTGTAAGGCGTTCATATGCGAATCCTGCTGAAACCTTTGAGACAAATGTAATGGGTACAATAAATGTTTTGGAAGCATGCAGAAATACACCTTCTGTAAAAGCAATAGTAAACATTACAAGCGACAAATGCTACGACAATAGGGAATGGTATTGGGGATACCGGGAAATTGACCCCGTTGGAGGCTATGATCCTTATAGTGCATCAAAAGCATGCGCTGAACTGGTGACAACCTGTTACAAAAGGTCCTTTTTCAATCCAGACAACTATTTAAAGAAGCACAACATTCTTCTTGCAAGTGCCAGGGCAGGTAACGTTATAGGAGGGGGAGATTGGGCAGAAGACAGGCTAATACCTGATATTGTTAAAGCAGAAAGTAGAAGCGAAATAACAAAAATTAGAAATCCCCAAGCGATAAGACCTTGGCAGCATGTGCTTGAACCCATTTCAGCTTATCTCCTGCTTGGTCAAAAATTGTTTGAAGGAGCCACCCAGTTCTCTGATCCCTGGAACTTCGGTCCTGAAGAAAAAAGTAACATTACTGTACTTACACTTGTTGAAAAGATGAAAACAATGTGGGACAAAATTGCCTACAAAGTTAACTCTGACCCTTCCAGCCCACACGAAGCCTTTTTTCTTAAACTCGATTGCTCAAAGGCCAGAGCACTGCTTTCCTGGAGCCCGGTATGGGACATTAATAAGACCATTTATATAACTACAAGATGGTATAAAGAGTTTTATGAAAATGGTAAAATAATGAGCGAATTAGACCTTACGGAATATTTGATTGATGCAAAAAAGCAAAAGGTCGTATGGATGGTGTAAGATGTCTAAAAACACACTGAAAAAATACACTGGCAAGATATTTAAAGTTTTATTTCAACTTCCAGGTGATAAAGCTCAAACATTTCAATATGCACTGGCACTATCAGAACCTGACGAATATGGAGAAATAGAATTCGCCTTTGTTAAAGACACCAATGAGAGTCCAGAAAGATGCCTTGAGCTACCATTAGGGACTCTACCTAATTATTCTTTCGTTTACATCGACAGAAGGTATCATTTACCAGAATCTGTCATTTTGGAGCAAGTCGGGAACGTTGATCCAGAATTTTTGAAAACGGCTTTAAAATCAGTAGTGTTTTTAGAAACCAAACGTTACTATAATACTGTACACAAGCGGGAGAACGAAGAGTTCATTCCAGGGAAATCCAGAATAAATTATGCTGGCCGTATCTTTGATGAAAGGGAGATGACAAATCTCGTTGATAGTGCCCTTGATTTCTGGCTTACTGCAGGCAAATATGCAGAAGAATTTGAAGAGAGGTTTGCGGAATTTCTGGGGGTTAAATATTGTTCTCTATGTAATTCGGGTTCGTCCGCCAATCTCCTAGCGTTTATGGCGCTAACATCTCTTAAACTTGGTGAAAGGCGAATAAAAAAAGGTGACGAAGTGATAACTGTAGCTGCGGGGTTTCCTACTACCATTACACCGATCGTACAGTCTGGTGCTATACCAGTTTTTGTTGATATTACCCTTCCAACATATAACATTAATTGTGCACAACTTGAAAATGCCCTATCAGAGAAAACAAAGGCGGTAATGGTTGCGCATACGCTTGGGAATCCTTTTGACGTAGCCAAGGTTAAGGAATTCTGTGAGAAACACAACCTCTGGCTTATAGAGGATAACTGTGATGCGTTAGGCTCTCGTTACTTTTACAATGGTGAATGGCATTACACCGGAACATTTGGAGATATTGCCACCTCTAGTTTTTACCCACCACACCATATAACAATGGGTGAAGGTGGTGCAGTCTATACAAATAATCTTGAGCTTCATCGGATAATAAATTCCTTTAGGGACTGGGGCAGGGATTGCTGGTGTACTTCAGGCCATGATAACACCTGCAAAAAGAGGTTTCAGTGGCAGTTGGGTGAGTTACCATATGGGTACGACCATAAATATATTTACTCCCATTTCGGGTACAACCTAAAGGTCACCGATATGCAGGCCGCCATAGGCTGTGCCCAGCTGGAAAAATTGCCCGTATTCATAGCAGCAAGGAAGAAGAACTGGCAATTATTGAGAGATGGCCTATCTCATCTGGAGGAAAAATTTATATTGCCCCAACCAACGCCTAATTCTGACCCAAGCTGGTTTGGGTTTTTGTTGACGGTAAGGGAAGACGCTGGATTTACTAGAAATGAGATAGTGCAATACCTTGAGCAAAACGGCATTCAGACAAGGATGCTTTTTGCGGGCAATCTCATAAAGCATCCATGTTTTAATGCAATGAGAGAAAATGGTGGCGGTTTTAGAATGATAGGGAAACTGAGTAATACTGATAGAATAATTCATGATACTTTTTGGATTGGAGTTTATCCGGGCATGAGGGAGGAAATGATTAAATATATGATAGAAAAGATTAATAAATTTGTGAGAATGAGATGAATGGAGCTGTTTTATTAACAGGGGCAACAGGATTTTTAGGAAGTCACATATTAGAGGCTTTAGTAGCTCATGGATATGATGTGGTTATTCTGAAGCGCTCTTTTTCAGATACATGGCGTATAAACCACTTATTAGAGCGAATCAAGTTTTATGATATTGACAAGGTTCCATTACAAAAGCCTTTTGAGGATACAAAAATAGATGTCGTCATCCACAGTGCAATAAACTATGGTCGAAAAGGAGAGGCAACAACAGAAGTTATTGAGACAAACTTAATGTTGCCAATGAGAGTTTTAGAGATTGCTTCATTCTTCAACACTGACACATTCTTCAACACGGATACATTGCTATATAAATATTTAAACAATTATACTCTATCAAAAAAGCAGTTTGTTGAATGGCTAAAAGTATTTTCAGAAGCTGGTAAAATACAAGGGGTAAATCTCAAGATAGAGCATATGTATGGACCAAAGGATGATAAGACAAAATTTGTAACCTGGCTTATATCGGAGTTTTTAGATAACAAAGATGAGATAAAACTTACGAAAGGAGACCAAAAAAGGGATTTCATTTATATTGATGATATTGTGAGTGCATTTATACTCTTATTGAATAAAAGGAGAGAACTAGACCAATTTGTAGAATTTGATGTTGGATCAGGCGAGCAGATTTCAATAAGGGACTTTGTCATAAGAACTAAGAAAATAGTATCAAGGCTTTGTAAGAAGGAAATAATGACAAGGCTTAGTTTTGGGGCTATTCCCTATAGACAAGGGGAGTTTATGGGGATTGAGGAAGATATATCGCCACTTTGGGCATTAGGTTGGATAGCTAAGATTTCCTTAGAAGAAGGGCTTGAGAAGACTACAAAATATATAATGGAGGAAGTGTGAAATATCTAATCACTGGGGGCTGCGGGTTTCTGGGGAGCAATCTATCGGCAGCGGTTTTAGAAAGAGGAGAAGAATTAGTGATTTTTGATAATTTATATCGTTATGGGTCTTATCAAAATCTCGAATGGTTGAAAACTAAAGGTGAATTTGCGTTTATACATGGAGACATCCGCAACACTAATGATGTTGAACTAACGATCAAGGTGCATAAGCCAGATGTCATTTTTCATCTTGCAGGTCAAGTTGCTATGACAACATCAATAGAAGATCCACGCAACGACTTTGAAGTAAATGCGATTGGGAGTTTTAATCTACTCAATGCAGTGAGACTTTACAGTCCAGAATCAATTATCATCTACTCATCTACAAATAAAGTTTATGGTGATTTAAATCAATTTACTTATGAAGAAACTGATACACGATACGTATGTTTAGAAAGGCCGAATGGATTTGACGAGAGTTTAAACCTTGATTTTCATTCTCCTTATGGCTGTTCAAAAGGTACAGCAGATCAATACATGCTTGACTATGCACGGATATATGGGCTCAGAACTGTGGTTTTTAGACATTCATCAATGTATGGGTCCAGACAGTTTGCTACCTATGACCAGGGGTGGATTGGTTGGTTTTGCCTGAAGGCATCAGAGACAAAAAAGGGTATTTTGAAGGAACCTTTTACTATATCCGGTAATGGAAAGCAGGTAAGGGATGTATTGCATGCAGATGATGTGGTTGAACTTTATTTTAAGACATTAGAGAATATTGATCGGGCAAGAGGTCAGGTTTTCAATATCGGAGGGGGGATGGAAAATAGTTTATCTCTGCTTGAATTATTTCAAATTTTAGAAAGGGAGTTCGATATAAAGTTACATTATACAAAACTCCCACCAAGAACAAGCGACCAGAAAGTTTTTGTAGCGGATATTAACAAAGCAAAAAATTTGATCGGCTGGGAGCCAGAGATTGAAAAGATAAAAGGGATTAGACTAATGACTGATTGGTTGAGCGATAATTTCAAATTTAAAAATACCCGTATATAAGGATGGAAAGCTCAAAAATAGCATTTTTTGATAGCGCAACGAGGACAAAAGTTGTAAAGTTTCATATATTTTTGACTTTCGTATATAAAGTTTTGGCTATCGGGTTAAGTTACTTACTTGTTCCTCTCACAATTAATTATCTTAATATTGAGCAATATGGTATATGGATGACTCTTCTTTCTATTATGTCCTGGGTTGGTTTCTTTGATATAGGTCTCGGGCACGGATTAAGGAATAAATTATCAGAGGCTGTTTCAATAAATGATATAAGACTTGGTAAAACATATGTTTCTACCGCCTTTGCAGCGGTTACTTTCATTGGACTCATATTTTTCCTCATACTAATATCAATATTACCCTTGGCTCCCTGGAATAAGATATTCAATACGAAGTCAATTAGTAATGCCGAACTATTAAAGGTTATCTTTATAGTAGGATTTTCCTTCCTATTTAATTTTGTATTATCGCTTAGTAATTCATTGTATTATGCTTATCAAGAGGCATCGCTCCCAAGTTTAGGAAATGTTTTGCAAAATCTTATCGCATTAATTGCAATATACTTTTTGATTCACCACACCTCTGGTAGTTTATTTTATTTAGGCATTTGTTATGGATTATCAATGGTATTCTCAAATCTTTCATTAATATATTTTTTCTTTAAAAAGCATCTGGAAGTTAAACCCTCAATTAAATACGTTGATATAACAAGGATAAGTGAAATTGCCTCTCTTGGCGTAAAGTTTTTTATTATTCAAATGGCAGCCCTTGTTATATTTGCCACAGATAATATGATTATTACTCAGGTTTTAGGCCCGGTAGAAGTTACTCCATATAATGTGGTGTTTAAACTTTTCAGCATAATAACATTAGCACACGGAATTATACTTGCACCACTATGGTCTGCCTATACAGATGCTTATGCAAAAGGAGATCTCCAATGGATAAAAAACACTTTAAAAAAACTAAACTTATTAATGATTCCCATAATAATTGCTGTATTGATTCTTATCATTTTTGCAAGGGATATAATAAACATCTGGGTTGGACCTAATATTAAGTTTCCTCATTTGCTGGTGCTTTTTATGGGGATTTATACTATAATTTCAGTTTGGAACAATAATTTCGGATACATTTTAGCTGGTATAGGTAAAGTAAGGCTTGGTTCTTTTTATACCATTATCACGGGTGCAATAAATATTCCTATATCAATATATTTTTCGCACAGAATAGGAATATCAGGTGTAATACTAGGCACAATTTGTTCAATCGGCATTAGTGCGATATTGAGCCCCATTCAAGTATGGTATTTTATATGCAGCAGTAAAAAATCACCGAGATTGGAAAGAATACTAAGTTAGTAGGAAATATCATGGACAAAATATTGTCAGTTTGTATACCGACATACAACCGACTTAATTATCTCAAAGAATCTATGAATGTTTTACTTCCACAGGCAGAACAATTAGGTATTGATGTCTGCATTTCAGACAATGCTTCACCCGATAGTACAGGTGAATATTTAAAGTCATTATCATCTCAATATAAATGTTTTAGATACTTTATCCAACCGAGTAATTTAGGATTGGAACAGAACATGATTAAGGCTATGTCAATGGCGGAGACTAATTACATACTGCCTATTGGCGATGATGAGATCATGGTTGACGGCGCTCTCAGATTAATTATCGCTAAGCTTATTGATAAACAACCTGATTTATTAATTCTGAATGGTTGGCACATTAGTTCGAATTCAAAATATAGGAGAGAGCATTTACCGGCACGCTTGCAAAACCATCTATTCGATAATCCGATAGAAGCATTTCCTGAACTATGGGACAAAATGCCTCTAGGTTCTTTTGTAGTGAGTAAATATTGTTTTAACGATAGATATTTTAATAATTTTTTGGGCACAAGTCATGCATATAGTGCTATGGTTTGGGAATATTTACTTGAGAAATTTAAGCTCAACGGAAAAATTCATATAGAATGTTCTGCAGAACATACCGTACTGTTTCGCAGCGTAAAAAAATCTTATAGTTTTTATAGTATGCAGATACATTTTTATGAAATACCTCAATGGTTTATAAGATTATCACTAGAATATAATAGAGTAAGCAGAGTTATATTATCTCAATATATAGATAAACAATCAAAATTCGCCTCGCTTCTCAAATACCGTGCAGATGGCCAGCTTACTCACTATACTGTTTATAAATTTATGGGTGAATTTTCAGATAAGCAAAGAAAGAAAGCTTTATTGATAACAAAAGTCCCTCAGAATGTCGCTAAATTTTTGCTGCTTGCAATAAAAATAATCAGCACTATAAAGAATAGGTGGTTATAATTGAAGCTCCCCTTAGTAAGTATTTTAATTCCAGCTTACAACAGAGCAAAAATAATCCTGGAAACTCTAAATTCTGCAGTCAATCAGACTTATAAGAATATTGAAATTATAGTAGTTGATAATAAAAGCACAGATAATACATTTGAAACAATAAAGGAATTTGCCAAATCATATCCAAACGTCAAGGTATATCAAAATGAGGAAAACATTGGTCCGGTGAGAAATTGGCGGAAATGTCTGGATTATGCAACGGGCGAATATGTAAAAATCCTCTGGTCCGATGATTTGATAGCTCCTACTTTTATAGAGAAGACACTGCCATATCTTATAGAACATGAAGATATGGGCTTCGTATTTACCGGCACTGAAATCTTTAATGATGATACAGGACAAAGGACAAAAACTTACTTCATAGGAAATACAGGCATATATGATACCGCTAAATTCATAGAAAGTTCTTTATTAGGTGGACCGTTGCCAGTTCCAGTTTCGCCGGGAAATGCCTTATTTCGAAAAAAAGATATTGAAAAAAATTTAATCATAGATATTCCTAACAAAATTGGCAGTGATTTTAAGATGCACGCAATAGGCAACGATGTTTTGATTTACCTGCTGACTGCTAAAGATTATCCCAAATTCGCTTTCATCAATGAAACCCTATCTTTTTTCCGGGCTCATAAAGATTCTATTACTATTTCCTCTGATACATCTAAACTTTCCACATTATACAATGTTGCAAAGGCCCATTTTGTGGAAAACCATCTTGTTGATGATAAGGTAAGAAGAAAATTTAACTCCAGATTATTAGGGTTTATATTATTGCAACGAAAAAATATAAAGATCAAAAAGGTTGAAGATTTTTACACCAAAAGTAGTAAGGTATATTTAGATTATTTATTTCTGGGAAAATTAGCTTTTAAAAAACTACTCATAATATCTTATTTATTTGGGAGAAAGCTTCTACTGCTCCCTATGCGTAAGCAGTTAATGGGATGAGTTAGTAAAATATGGACTGCACCCCTGCGGTTAGACAGATGGGGTTAGAGCAGTCGGCACGGGTTTAAGGTTTTTATAAAACAGTTCTTCAAACTCTACCGGCGGTCTGTATCCCAGCGAGGA
>Ga0078972_1000585_pt1 | contig 149961 bp, 173 predicted proteins | sample YelNatPaOPGAMG01_FD_67568 | JGI IMG/M metagenome (GOLD analysis project Ga0078972, IMG submission 67568) | Hot spring thermophilic microbial communities from Obsidian Pool, Yellowstone National Park, USA - OP-RAMG-01 (SPADES assembly) (version 2) | ecosystem: Environmental > Aquatic > Thermal... | reverse complement strand
CCAAACCTACCAAACGTGCCAAGAAAAGCCCTCATAGGCTTCAAAAGAAAAGGCCGACTTGAAAATGGAGGGTTCCTTTTAACGCCTCTCGTTAGTTTTGAGTAAATCAGGGGAGGTAATATAAAACTACCCACCCCTATATTTTAAAAAGGAGGTAACAAATTATGTTTAAAAAACTATTAGTTTTGTTAGGAGTAGTAATTGGATTGCAAAGTATAGTATTAGGTTTTTATGGGGGAGAGAATCCGCTTCCAGAAACGAACATGGTACTGGCGGTAAAACATATTGCACAACTTCATAACATTAAAAATAAGGAATTGTTCCTTATAGAAGCAGCTGAAAAGAATGATATATTAGGAGTAAAAATGTGGTTAATGGCCGGAGCTAATATTAATGCTCAAGAAAAGTTATATGGAACTACTGCTTTAATGATAGCTAGTCTTTACGGCTATACTGAAATAGTAAAGCTATTATTAGAAGCAGGAGCTAATGTAAATATTAAGAATAGATATGGAAATACTGCTTTAATGATAGCTAGTGCAAGCGGATATCCTAAAATAGTAGAACTCTTGAAAGAAGCAGGAGCTAATGTAAATATTAAGAATAGATATGGAAATACTGCTTTGGTGGGGGCTAGTAAATACGGATATACTGAAATAGTAAAGCTATTATTAGAAGCAGGAGCTGATGTAAATACTAAAAATAATGATGGATATACTGCTTTGGCGCTGGCTAGTAAAAACGGATATACTAAAATAGTAGAACTCTTGAAAGAAGCTGGAGCCAAATAATAAAAGTAGAGGGTTCTAAAAATCCTATAAATAGTTTGCAGGAGCAAGGAAGCCTTCAACTATTTCCCATTAAGAAAAGTTCTTTGCCTGCTTCCTTGCTCTCCGTTCTACCTTAGTAGCAACTAGGGGGGTATCTGGAGGGGTAACTAGGGGGGAATTAAGTAGGTTTTAGTAGCCCCTGGTAGCCCTGGTAGTTAGGTAGTTAGGTAGTTTTGGTAGTTTTGGTAGTTAAGTAGTTAGGTAGTTAAGTAGCCCTGGAATTAAGGAATTAGGTTCGGTAGAAGCGGGGGCGGGGTGGATGAAGGTAGAATTTTTGGGGGCTATACCAGAAGCAATAGAATAGGGGGAATAAGCAATAGAATATGGGGAATAAGCAATAGAATAGGGGGAATAAGGGGAACCGGGGAGTGATAAAAGATACTATAGAAAGGAGGTTCTATTGGAAAATGTAATAAAATAAAGCAGTTTTAGATTAGTAAGTATTAAGAAGTAGTAGAGTGTAGTAGAATAGAACGGTTTGGTTAGGTTAGTTTAGATAGGATGATGGTAGGTGTTTTATTATACTACGATTAGTATGGGTAGTATAATAAAGGTTAGGATGGTGTTTAGTTATGGAACTGGAAGAAATTTGGTAGGGAAAGATTTTTGGAAAAATGGTTTTAAAATTAAACTATTAAAGAAGGAGGTAAAGAACTATGATTAAGAAGTTATTAGTTTGGTTAGGAGTAGTAGTAATGGGGTGGTATATAATTTATGGAGGACCTGCTATTAGATTTGCTAGTAAATACGGTAGAACTAAAGTAGTGAAGACGTTAATTAATATAGGAGCTAATGTTAATACTAAAGATATGTATGGATATACTGCTTTAATATGGGCTAGTGACAATGGACATACTGATATAGTAAAGATGTTAATAGAAGCAAGAGCTAATGTAAATGCTAAGGACAATATAGATGGATATACTGCTTTAATGATGGCTAGTATTAATGGGCATCCTAAAGTAGTAAAATTATTAATAGAAGCAGGAGCTGATATTAATGCTACAGATAAATGGGGAGATACTGCTTTAATATGGGCTAGTAGAAATGGTAAAACTGAAATAGTAGAGTTATTATTAAAAGCAGGAGCTGATATTAACACTAAAGATACTGCTCTTCTAGAAGCTAGTGATCACGGTCATATTGATACAGTAGAATTATTAATAAAAGTGGGGGCTAAGGTTAATGCTAAAGATGAAAGTGGAAATACTGCTTTAATGTATGCTAGTAAGCACAGCTATACTGAAATAGTAAAATTATTAATAGAGGCAGGAGCTGATGTTAATGCTAAAGATAAAGATGGAGATACTGCTTTAATGTATGCTAGTGTAAACAGACATACTGAAGTAGTTAAACTATTAATAGAGGCAGGAGCTGATGTTAATGCTAAAGATAAAGATGGAGATACTGCTTTAATGTATGCTAGTAGATATGGTTACTATAAGATAGTTAAACTATTAATAGAGGCAGGAGCTGATATTAATGCTAAAAATACAGATGGAGATACTGCTTTAATAGAGGCTAGTGAAGCTGGAAATACTGAAATAGTGGAGTTGTTAATAGATGCTGGAGCGGATATTAATGCTAAAAATAAAAATGGATATACTGCTTTGAGGCTAGCTAACGGAAGAGGGTATACTGAAATAGCAGAATCATTGAAAGATGCAGGAGCTAAAGAGGTTCGTAAACGTATCTTACTAAAATAAAAAAGGAGGTGCTATATGATACTATACAAACCGATTTTAAAAATCTGTTAAATAGAAAAAAGTATTTCAAAAAAATTAAACTATTAAAGAAGGAGGTCAGGAACTATGATTAAGAAGTTATTAGTTTGGTTAGGTGTAGTAGTAATAGGGTTGCAAAGTATGGTATTAGGTTATAAATCAAGTGCTTCTCCAAAGACTCCGACTGCCAAAACTACTAAGGAAACGAAAATGGCATTAAAGGATTTGCGTCTTATAAGAGCAGCTAAAGAGGGTTATATGGATGAAATACAAAAAGAATTAGAGAACGGAGCAAATATTAATGCTAGGGAAAAACTATATGGAAATACTGCTCTAATATGGGCTAGTGTATTTGGAAATACTGAAATAGTAGAGTTGTTATTAGAAGCAGGAGCGGATATTAATGCTGAAAATAAAAATGGAGGTACGGCTTTAATGTTGGCAATTTTAAATAATCATCCTGAAATAGTAAAGTTATTAATAAATGCGGGAGCGGATGTTAATGCTAAGGATAAATGGGGTGATACTGCTTTTACGATGGCCAAAGAAAAAGGCTATATTGAAATAGTAGAGTTGTTAATTAAAGCTGGGGCTAAGGTTAATGCTAAAGATAAAGCTGGGTGGACTGCTTTAATGATTGCTCAAGAAAAAGGCTATACTGAGATAGCAGAACTCTTAAAAGAAGCAATGGCTGATATTAATGCTAGAGATAAAGACGGGAATACGGCTTTAATGTTGGCAAGTAGAGATGGAATTATTGAAATAGTAGAGTTGCTAATTAAAGCGGGGGCTGATGTAAATGCTAGAAATAACAATAAAGATACTGCTCTTACATTGGCTAGTAACAATAAGTATACCAAAATAGTAGAACTCTTAAAGAAAGCTGGAGCTAAAAATAATACTAAAATAACTCTTGACAAAATAAATTAAATTTTGTAAAATCTTACTAAAATAAAAAAGGAGGTAATAAACCATGATTAAGAAGTTATTAATTTTATTAGGAGTGGTAATTGGGTTGCAAAGTATGGTATTAGGTTATGAGTCAGATGGATTGGATGGATTGGATGGATTGGATGGATTGGGTGATCCCACTGTCCAAACTGTTCAAACTGCTACAAAAACAAAAGTAGCATCAAAGGGATTGCTCCTTATAAGAGCGATTGAAAAAAATGATACAACAAAAGTAGCAGAATTGTTAATGACTGGAGCAGATGTTAATACTAAGGACAAGCTATATGGAAATACGGCTTTAATGTTGGCAAGTAGAGATGGATATAGTGGGATAGTAAAGATATTAATTGAAGCTGGAGCAGATGTTAATGCCCAAAATAAGTATGGATATACTGCTTTGATATGGGCGAGTAAAAATGGACATAATGAAGTAGTAGAATCATTAATTACAGCGGGAGCAGATATTAATGCTAAAGATAACTATGGAGATACTGCTTTAATATGGGCAAGCGTGTATGGAAAGACTGAAACAGTGGAGATTTTATTGGTAGATGGGGCTAATGTTAATGATAAAGATAAGGACGGAAAAACTGCTTTAATGTATGCTAGTGCAAATGGGTTTACTGAAATGGTTGAGATGTTATTGATGGCTGGAGCTGAGGTTAATGCTAAAGATAAAGATGGAAAGACAGCTTTAAACTATGCTAAAGAAAAAGGTGGTGATGAAAGATGCTATACTAAAATAGTAGACCTCTTGAAAGATGCAGGAGCCAAAGAATAAATATAAAATAAAAAAGGAGGTGATAAACTATGATTAAGAAGCTATTAGAAGTATTAAAAAAAGCAGGGGCTAATACTAAAAATAAACGTGGCGTGGCGTTGATACTGGCTAGTAAATATGGACATACTGGAGTAGTAAAGTTATTATTAGAATCAGGAGTAGATGTAAATGCTGAAAATGAAGATAAAAATACTGCATTGATGTGGGCTAGTTATAATGGTAGAACCGAAGTAGTTAAAGTATTATTGGAAGCAGGAGCTAAAGTAAATACTAAAAATAAGGAAGGAGAAACGGCGTTAATGTGGGCTAGTGAAAACGGTAATACTGAAATAGTAAAGTTATTATTGGAAGCAGGAGCTGAGGTTGATGCTGAAGATAAACTGGGTAATACGGCGTTGATGTGGGCTAGTTATTATGGATATGCTGAAGTAGTAAAGTTATTATTAGAATCAGGAGCCGATATTGATGCTAAAGATAAATGGAGTGGTAATACGGCGTTGATGCTTGCTATTAAAGATAATGAAGAAAGTAAAGAAAGTAAAGAAGGAGATTATATTGTTGAAACAGTAAAATTGTTAACGGTAAAGTTACTAATAGAATCAGGAGCCGATATTGATGCTAAAAATGAACTTGGAGAAACAGCGTTAATACTTGCTAGTGACAAAGGCTATACTGAAATAGTAAAGTTATTATTAGAAGCTGGAGCAGATGTTAATACTAAAAATAAAAATGGAGATACGGCTTTAATGCTTGCTAGTAGAAATGGACATCCTGATACAGTAAAACTGTTAATAGAAGCAGGAGCAGATGTTAATGCTAAAAATAATAATGGATATACTGCTTTAATGGTGACTAGTAATATTGAAACAGTAGAATTGTTAAAAGAAGCAGGAGCCAAAGAATAAATATAAAATAAAAAAGGAGGTAATAAACTATGATTGAGAAGCTATTAGTTTTGTTAGGTGTGGTAGTATTACTTGTATTGAGTATAGTATACGGAAGAACTGCTTTAATATTGGCTAGTAGATATGGAAATACTAAAATAGTAGAATTGCTAATTAAAGCAAGGGTTGATGTAAATGCTAAAGATGAAGCAGGTTGGAATGCTTTGATGCTGGCTAGTGTATTTGGACATACTAGAATAGTAGAGTTGTTAATTAAAGCAGGGGCAGATGTAAATGCTAAGGAATATACTTTAGGAGAAACTGCTTTGATGCTGGCTAGTATTAATGGGAATACTGAAGTAGTGGAGATGTTAATTAAAGCAGGAGCTAATATTGAAGCTAAAGATAGATATGGATATACTTCTTTAATGATAGCTAGTGCAAACGGATATCCTAAAATAGTAAAATTATTATTAGATGCAGGAGCAGATATTAATGCTAAAAATAATAATGGAGATACTGCTTTAGTACTTGCTAATTTCTTTTCTAGAGATACTGGAATAGCAGAATTATTGAAAAATGCTGGAGCCAAAAAATAATAGAATAATACTAATAACTCTTGACAAAATAAATTAAATTTTGTAAAATCTCACTAAAATAAAAAGGAGGTAAAGAACTATGAGTAAAACTACTGGGTTATTAAAGATGTTAGACGAGAAAGTTAAACAGGAAGCTTTATTTAAGGCTAGTGTATTGAACGATGTGGAAACAGTTAGGATATTAATTAAGCAGGATAAGATTGATGTTAATACTAAGGATGTTAATAGTGTCACTGCTTTAATAGAGGCTAGTAAAAATGGAAGTATTAATGTTGCTAAAACTTTAATTAAAGCGGGGGCTAATGTTAATGCTAAAGATAAAGTTGGTGGAACAGCATTGATGTATGCTAGTTTGTGGGGATATGTTGATCTTGTTAAATTATTAATTAAAGCTGGAGCAGATGTTAATGCTAAAAATAGTTTTAGTGAAACAGCATTACTGTGGGCAAGTGAAAGAGGTAGAACCGAAGTAGTAAAAGTGTTGTTGGAAGCAGGAGCTGATGTAAACGTAAGAGAACAATTATATGGGGAAACAGCATTAGTGTGGGCTAGCGAAAAAGGTAGAACCGAAGTAGTTAAAATGTTGTTGGAAGCAGGAGCTAAAGTAAATACTAAAAATAAATGGGGAGATACTGCTTTAATGAAAGCAAGTAAATATGGTTACCATAAGATAGTTAAACTTTTAATAGATGCTGGAGCGGATATTAATGCTAAGGAATATACTTTAGATGAAACTGCTTTGATGCTGGCAATTGACAAAGGATATACTAAAGTAGTAAAATTATTATTAAAAGCAGGAGCGGATATTGAAGCTAAAAATAAATACGAAAATACTGCTTTAGTATGGGCTAGTATGCGTGGTAGAACTAAAATAGTGAAGTTGTTAGTAGATGCTGGAGCGGATGTAAATGATACTGCTTTAATGCTTGCTAAAGAAAAAGGGTATACTGAAATAGCAAAATTATTAAAGAAAGCAGGAGCCAAAGAATAAATTAAATTTTGTAAAATAAAAAAGGAGGTAATAAACTATGAGTAAAACTGCTAAGTCATTTAAGAAAGATGTTAGACAGGAAAGTAATGAATTATTTAAGGCTAGTGTATTGGACGATGTGAAAACAGTTAGAATATTAATTAAAGCAGGAGCTGATGTAAATGCTAAGGAAAGTGAATATGGAGATACTGCTTTAATGCTGGCCAGTCTTCACGGAAATACTGAAATAGTAGAGTTATTAATTAAAGCAGGAGCTGATATAGATGTTAAAGATGAAGCGGGATGGACTGCTTTAATGAGGGCTAGTCTTCATGGACATACTGAAATAGTGAAGTTATTAATAGAAGCTGGAGCGAATATTAATGCTAAAGATAAAGATGGAAGGACAGCTTTAATGTGGGCTAGTCTTCATGGAAATACTGAAATAGTGAAGTTATTAATAGAAGTAGGAGCAAAGGTTAATGCTAAAGATAAATATGGAAATACTGCTTTAATAGAAGCTAGTGGAGTTGGGAATACTGAAATAGTAGAATTATTAAAGAAAGCAGGAGCCAAAGAATAAATAGAAAGGAGGTGTTTTATAATATGCAAATGGATGAATTGAGAAAGTTAATAAAAGACGAAACTGCTGGTATCTATACTAGATTATTTGCAATAACAAAAGTATATCCAGAATATAAATCTGGATTTAATATATTAAGTGACATTAATTATCAAGACTATAGAGGAGAAACTGCTTTACTATATGCTTGTGGTTGGCTACAAACTGATGTAGCAAAAGTTTTTATAGATGCGGGAGCAGATGTTAATGCCCAAACTATAGATGGATGGACTGCTTTGATGCCTGTTAGTGATGCTGGGGAATATGAAGTAGTTAAAAAGTTAATAGATGCAGGAGCAGACGTTAATGCTAAAGATATGAATGGAAGAACTGCTTTAATGCGTGCTAGTGCAAAAGGCAGAACTGAAGTGGTAAAATTATTATTGAAAGCTGGAGCTGATATAAATGCTAAAAACAACTATGGAGATACTGCTCTTCTAGAAGCTAGTGATCGTGGTCATACTGATACAGTAAAGATATTAATTAAAGCAGGAGCGGATGTTAATGTTAAAGATATATATGGGGGTACTGCTTTAATGATGGCTAGTAAACGTGGTAAAACTGAAATAGTAGAGCTGCTAATTAAAGCGGGAGCTAATGTAAATGCTAGAAATAACAATAGAGATACTGCTCTTATGGAAGCTAGTAAAAATGGTAGAACTGCAGTAGTAGAACTCTTAAAAAAAGCAGGAGCCAAAGAATAAAGTTAGAAAGGAGGTATCTATATGACTCCATATCAGCAAGATTTATTGAAACTATTAAATGATGAAACTGCTAGCAAATTTTCTAGACTAATGGCTTTAAAAAAATTAGGTATGAGCTATACAACTGCTGATTCATTACCTAATAATCTTAATGCTAGAAATATATATGGAGTAACTGCTTTAATGGAAGCTTGCATAGTGGGAAACTATACTATAGCAAAATTGTTAATAGATGCTGGAGCAGATATTGATCTTATTGATGGCATAGGTGAAACTGCTTTGATTAAAGCTAGTAAGTTTGGGCATACAAATATAGTTAAGTTGCTACTTGATGCTAATGCAAAAGTTAATATCAAAGATAAATGGGGAAATACTGCGTTAATATATGCTAGTAGTGATGGATATATTGAAATAGTAAAATTGTTAGTTAATGCAAAAGCTCATATTAATGATAGAAATGAAGAAGGAGAAACTGCTCTATCAGTAGCTATTAGAAGAAAGTATAATGATGTGATAGAATTTTTAACACGATGTGGAGCTGAATAATCAATTGAAAGGAGCGTGCTAAAAATGACAAAAATAAAAAAAGAGGAAAGAGAAGAGTTTATCAAGATAATAAATTGGCTTAAGAATCAGGGAGAAGGTTTAGGTAGAATAGATAAATTTAAAATTTCTAAAAGAAACCCATTCAATATAGAGATCGTAATTGTTTTTCCGGCTGGAAAGGTTTCTATTTCAAGTATAAATTATATAATTAAAGGTTTCATAAATAGACTTAAGGCATTAGATGACAAGTACGATTCTGATCTTCCTGTAGTGCTTACATTAGCTACACCAACGCATTATAGCTTTATTTCTGCGTGGAAAATCGATGACAAAATTGCTGTTAGAAAACTGGATAAAAAAGGCAATACTTCCAATGATTATAAGCTTATGACTGTTGGAGAATTTTTAATTAATTTTGCAGAAAAAGAAGATGTTATATTTGAAGTTACGGCTATGGAACTTTTATCTGCTAAATAGGAGGTGTATCATGTTTTTCTATCTTTTAATTACTTTTTTGTGGTTGTTTATATTAGTTTACTTATTAGTAAACGAAGGAGGTAAAAGAGAATGAGTACAATGAATACTAAAATTACAATGCTTTGCCAAAAAGAAAGCCCCGTCCCTTTAAGGCGTGGGATGAATTTTGGGCATAATAAATAAATCGCAACTTTCTTCTTGCTTTGTTATCTAATATATGGTATAATAAAGTATAAGGAGCAAAAAGGTAAATGATATTAACATATAAAATAAAACATAATAGAGATTTGTGCAAAGGGAGCACTGACACCCCTAAAGAGGCAACGGCAATAGGAGTGCCGACCTTAGAACCCACGGTGTTTTAGCCCATGGAGTATGTCAGTAAACCGATGTTAGCAGGAAAGGTTGAGGATGTAAACAAATTACAATATCCAGTTTATTGCACTCCAAAACTTGATGGAATTAGATGCCTTAAATTAGATGGAAAAGTATTATCAAGGAAGTTTAAAGAGATACCTAACCAATATATTAGATCTCTTGTTAGTCAACTTCCTGATGGGTTGGATGGTGAACTTATGACTAGCGGTTCGTTCCAGGAAACTACCAGCAAAGTAATGAGTGAAGAAGGTCATCCAGAGTTTAAATATTATGTATTTGATTATGTTAAAGATTCGTTAGACCGACCATATAAAGATAGAATGGAAGATCTAAAAGCATTATCATTACCTGATTTTGTAGTTAAAGTTTTACCTGTCACAATAAATAAAGTAGAGGATTTGTTACTCTATGAAAGAGAGTGCTTAGCCTCAGGCTACGAAGGAGTTATGATTAGATCTGGAAACGGACCATACAAATTAGGAAGATCAACCACTAAAGAAGGTTATCTTTTAAAATTAAAAAGATTTGAAGATGCGGAAGCAATTATTATTGGTTTTGAAGAAAAGATGCATAATGAAAATGAAGCAGAGAAAGATGCGTTAGGACATACTAAAAGAAGTCAAGCGAAATCTGGAATGGTTCCAGCAGGAACATTGGGAACTTTAATCGTGAGAGATTTAAAAACTAATATAGAATTTGGAATTGGCAGTGGATTAAGCGATAACATTAGAAATCTAATTTGGCAGAATAAAGAACAGTTTTTAAATAAGATCATCAAGTATAAGTATCAACCAACAGGGATAAAAGAAGCTCCAAGATTTCCGGTATTCTTAGGATTTAGAAGTGAAAACGATATGGATTAAGAAAAAATAAAATTAATTTTTACTATATTATATTGTATGATATAGTAGGGAATTTAGAAAGGAAGTGATACAAATGAACCAAATAATGCCGATGCGATATGTATTTGATTTAGACTCAATTAAAAGCCTTAAAAATAAACTTTACAATTCACTAATTCCTTTACTTAAGAAAGCTGATGTCAAATATATTGATGTTATTTCTCAATTGCGACTGACTGTTGATTTAGTATTTGATCCAGAAACTAGTTTATATAGTAGAATATTTGCTATGAGAAATATGATTGATATATTAGTAAAATATCTAAAAGAGGCAATTAAAATTCTATATGATTATCGTATGGAAATTAAAGTTGTAATCACTAATAAACCAATATTGTTACACAAAATCATTAAGGATTTGGATATTACGTATAGTAACGATGCAGAAAGGATAGCTTCATATTCACTTAATCAAGAAATCGGAATAAAGAAATTAAAGGATGATATAGAAGCTCTTCTAACCCAAAGAGAAGTTAAAGAACTACATTTCAAATTTACCTTTGAACAATCCTATACAAAAAATATAACACTATTTGACCCAACACAAGTTATAATTTTAAATAAAGAGGAGGTGAATCATCATGCTTCATAAGAAGAACGGTTTGTCATTAATCTTTGATCACAATTGTATGGAGATTATTACGGATATAGAGGATGAAGAAGCTTTTGAATATATTAAAGCAGAGTTATCTAAAAAGTATCCGGAACTTAAGGCTATGGATGTTGATTCTGATACTGAATGGTTAGAACAAGTAGCACAAATTTTAAAGATAGATTATGATAAACTTGTATTTGAAATTGAGAAGCAAATGCTTAAATCTTATTTCCTAGATAAGACTTATCAAGAATTAGTGACTATGCTTAATGATTCGAGTGTTCCGATGAGTGAAAAAGAAAGATTGACAAAACTTCCTTTAAGATCTATAATAGCAGAAAGGAGATTAAGAGTTTTGATATATGGTCTTTGGAGAGCATTTGTAAACAGTGCTATAATAGGATTGCTTAGTTTCTCAGTTGCGTTTCCAATTTGGTTTTTCCTTGAAGCTCTTTCAGGAATGCCAGTTCCACCATTGCTCTTGGCAGCGTTTTTTGGAACGGGTACGTTTCTATTTTCATCTAAATTATATATGACAAAAGAGCATACGACATTTAGTAATGAAGCTTTTTCAAAACTCCTAAGGAGGTGATCTAATATGGATTATGGTTTTTGGTCCCCTGCTCCAGATTTAGGAACTAATTTACTGTGGTGTGCTTTGTGGGCGTTCATGTCATCTGGTATGTTCATAATGATAATGACAATTAGGCTCATTATACACGCTCCAAGTTTTGTTATAGCTTCGGTGCTTGATCAGTCTGATTTAAAGGAATCAGCAAGGGAAATAGCAGAAGAAAAAATGCAACAAAGAGTACAACAACGAGTGCAACAAAGGACGCAACAGTTAGCACAGCAAAAAACAAAACAGTTAACACAAAAACAAAATTAAAAGGAGGTATACAAATGGATCTTAAAACATTAATTCCTAAAGATTTAGATGAAAACGTAGATCGTAAAAAGGTCATACATCATATGTTAAATTTAGAAAAGAAAGGTTTAGCTTATACTCCAATTATTGCAAACGATAATATTAGTACAGATGAAAAATTACTTATAACTTTTTATGCTTTTGAAAGGGCGTTAGAATTAGAACATTATTCAAGGCGAGACCAATTAGGCGGATTGCTTATATATGGACTTTTGGTACATGGTTATTATGATTTAGCTAAATTAGCTGTGGATAAGACCTTATTGCCAGAAGAAGGAGGAACACTTAGTTTAGGATATACATACTTAGTGAATATACTATGGGTTGACAAAATAAAACATAGATTGCCAAATAGAGATGAACTTGCAGTAGTAATTCCAGAATTAAGACAGTATATAAAAGACAGATTAGATAAAGACTTAGAAAAATTAGCAGCGACTGATAAACTTTTACGTGATAGGGAAATAACTTTGGCTAAAAGAAAACCAATTACTTTTATATCAAAAGTAGTTTTAGCTGGGTTAGGTATTCTTGCTGCATCTTGGATCGGATCGTTTTTAGCTTCTCATGGCATTACTATTATTAGATTTTGATATTTTTAAAATCTTTAAAAGGAGGTGAATATTATGCGTACCAATATCAATGAAGTTAAAAATTTACTTAAGGAAGCAATGAATAAGACTGGACTTAAGGGAAATTTTGCTGAAGAAATTGAAGGTTTAAACAGTGTAGTAGTCTTTGTAGATCCTAAAAGTTCTCCTTCTGAGTTTGTAAAGAAAGCTGAAGATATAGCTTTCTATATGGGAAAGCAGAAAGTTCTTGTTACAATCAATAAAACTAAGAGATTAGTTAGTATCACCGTCCCAATAAAGGAATCCAATTACTGGCCGTTAGAATTAGCCAAACCGGTTAATTTTTCTATTCCAATTGGTATGAGTGAAATTGTTTCTGAAACTGAAAAAGTAAAAGTGATAGATGGTGGTAAAGAACGTGAAGTATATGCAAATGAGCCGATAATTCACGATTTTACTAAATATCCACATTTGATAGTTGCTGGTGTAACTGGATCAGGTAAATCAAGAATGCTGCATAATATTCTTTATAACATTATCTCTGCAAATCCAAATAGAGTACATATAATACCGATTGATTTTAAAGGGACAGAATTAAAGATGTATGAAAAGTTTATGCCTTCAGATTTTTTACCAGTAACAGAAATTACAGAAGCAAAAGAAGTAGTAAATCAACTTGTAGAGATAATGGAAATTAGATATAAAGAATATTTAACTGATAAATATAACAATATAGATGAATATAATCAAGCTAATAAAATGAAGTTAAATAGATTGTTTCTTGTTATAGATGAGTATGCTGATATAGTTTTTGCTGATAAGAAGTTAGCCGATGAAATTAATGCCGGTGTTATTAGGTTAGCACAGAAGGCAAGAGCAGCTGGTATACACATTATTATAGCGACTCAAAGACCTACAGTTGATGTTATATCTGGACATATTAAAGCAAATATTGAATCAAGAATAGCATTGAGAGTAGGAACTGCAGTGGATTCAAGAGTTATTTTAGACCAGGATGGAGCTGAGACTTTATTACCAGGTGAGTTTATCTATAAACTTGGAACTTGCCAAACTGGAAATTCGTTCTTTATTGATTTAAATACTATAAAAGAAAAAATATCAAATATGAAAGTTAAAGAAATACCTGCTAATACAGATGAGAAGAAAACTGAATTTGAAGAATTAAAGAAAGATGCTGAATGGTATGCAATACAACCTATCTATAAAAGACGTGGCGGGATGTCTTGGCTACAGGCAGTAGTATTGGAAGTTGACAAGTATCCTGAAACTACTGCATATGATGTAATTGTAAATCTTGCTTCTGACTATGATCTATATTTTAATGATATACAGGTTTACGTCAGAAGGACATTAGAATATTTAGAAATGAGTGGAGGGGATGTAAAGAATGTGCGTAATAAAGGAGATGAATCTTTAACAATTAGTGATACGTATTTAAAAAATTGGAAAGTTATTAATCTTGCTTGGGATAGATATAAAGGAGCTCCGAATAGAAATATATATAATAGCCGTATACTTGACCAATATTGCACGAGTTTACACTCTAAATCTGGTTTATGGGACCTTGAAGAAGAGAAAAAAATAGCTGAATTGTTTAGAAGAGCAACATTAGATCAAAGACTTAGAGTAATTAGTAGAGCTATTGATGCAGTTTTGCAAAATCAAACTTCCAAAAATTGAGTTGGCAAATAGATGATAATATGCTATAATTAAATTATTAAAACTGAAAGGAGGTTATAATGCCTTAACGAAAAGAAAACCCTGTCAACCCCTTTAGGGCAGGGATAAATTGCCGTGCTTTTGACTTGCTTTTGCACCAAAACTAATATATAATTAAGTTATCTAAAAAAATAAGAAACAATAGGAGAAATCAAATGAAAAAGACATACAAATTTAGAGCCTATATCAATAAGACTACAGAAGACCAAGCTAATAAAGTCTTGGAACTTTGTCGCCAAGTATATAATCTTTGTCTTAGTCAAAGAATTAATGCTTGGAAGCTTCATAGGAAGTCTATTTCTAAATTTGATCAAATAAAACAACTTCCGGAACTCAAACAATATTATCCTGAATTTAAACAAATTCCTTCTCAAAGTCTCCAAGATGTTATAGAACGTCTTGATAGAGCTTATCAAAATTTTTTTAATAGAGTCAAAAAAGGAGAAAATCCAGGATTTCCAAGGTTTAAAGGAACTAATAGATATGATTCCTTTACTCTTAAACAAGCAAGTTGGTCTTTGGAAGGTTCTGTTTTGAATATTCCTAAAATAGGTATATTCAAAATTAGGTTTCATAGACAAATTCCTAAAGAGGCCAAAATCAAAACAGTTACTATCCGCAGAACTAGTACTGGAAAATGGTATATTAGTTTTGTTTGTGATAATATAACTCCTAAAGTTCTTCCAAAGGTTAATAAAGCAATTGGAATAGATGTAGGTTGTGAAAGTTTTCTTACAGATAGTGAAGGAAAAAAGATTGAAAATCCAAGATGGTTGAATAAATCTTTTGAGAAAATTAAAAAACTTCAACAGAAACTTTCTAAACAAGTCAAAGGTTCTAATAAATACAAACAAACTAAATTGCTTTTGAGTAAAGTTCATGAGAAGGTCGCTAATCAACGTCTTGATTTTCATCATAAAGTTGCTAGATATTATGTAGATAATTATGATACTATTTGTCACGAAAAAATGAATGCTTTTACAAGTTTTAGAAATCTTAATAGGAGCATGAGAGATGTAGCCTGGTTTCAGTTCTTTAACATTTTGTCCTATAAAGCGGCAGAAGCTGGTAGAACAATAGTTAAAGTTCCAGCCAAAGATACATCTCAGATTTGTAGCCAATGTGGAAAAGTAGTTCCTAAAACTCTTGATATTCGTATTCATAATTGTCCTCATTGTAACTGCTCCTTAGATAGAGATTTTAATTCAGCTTTAAATATATTAAGGCTCGGAACGAGCCTAAGTGACAACCCAACTCCTATTGTTTCGTCACTTGAAGCCTCTGTCTTTAGGCAAGGTAGTTCACTAAGTGGGTTCTTTTTTAGTTCTAAAACAAAATTCTAAAAACCTGAAGGAGGAAATTATGTCAATAATTAAAAAACAAATAGCAGTAAAAGACCAGCTCTTTGAATTCCAAATAAATACAGATACAATGACTATAATAAATCAGAGAGAATACAAGAGAATGCGGACTTACTATAGTAGCTCATTAAGAAGTATGGTAAGGAATTTAGCTGCTCAATTAACACGCAGTAGTAAAAGATCAGAAACATGGATAACTGTGGATGATTTAATACAAGAATTAGATATTGTATTAGTCTCTCTAATATGTAGGTATGATCCTACTATACATAATAATTTCAATGCATTGTTTTGGAAAAGTTGTAGAAATAAAATTATAGATATATTACGTAAAACTCTACACACTAGAGAAATAAAGAGATATAAAAAGACTAAAAAAGATTGGCTTGCTGAACAAGCAAAACAGATTAGCCAAGCAGAGCCACTAAGTTCCTTTTTAGAGAGAATTAAAAATCGTGAAGACTTCGACGGAAATTCAGGATCCTATAGAGCAGAGTCCATAGAACCGAGTGTTATACCACTTCACGTGGCTTGGCAGACACTTATGAGTAGAATGCTTAAACTTGATCATCTGGCATAGATGATCAAGTTTGAAGTGAACTGAACTGTCTATGCCTAAAGACATAGGCAGTTCAGTTAGTTGGTTGAAGAATTATTAATTAGCTCAGAAATTGACTTCTTTGCTTTCTCCTTTGCTTCATCCAAAATGTATTTAGCTTGATCTACATATTTATGAACTTTACTAAGGTCTAATTGAGTTAAGGTTTTTTACTTTGGAATCTCATCGCCAAAAATAGGTGACAAATATGTAGAAGAAATATCTAAAGATGTACCTCTTGACCTAAGAAAAGTTTTCAAAGTTTCTTTGAATTCGTTTTCTATCTTTTTTATTTCATTTATTGTCTGTTCTTTATTGTCGTTTTTAGCTCCTTTTAATAATTTTAATAATTTGTCTTTCAAAGGATTTAATTCGTTGACCAGGTCTGGCTGTTTCTGAAAAGTTTGAATAGCTCTATCAATTCTATCAAGAAGCTTTTCTGGAGTATCAAAACTAATAGAATCAATACCAGTAGGTTTTTCTTGTATAATCACCTCTTCTACTTGAGAAGATCCTGGTGATACTGTTGGTGATATCTTTCGTTTCATGACGGGAGAAGATTCTTCTAGAATATCTACGGGAACTCCATTTTTACTTGCAACAGCTAACATCTCTACTATATTCTTATAAACTTGCTCGTCATCCACTAAAGTTTGTTGAGAAACATTTTTGGATGTATTAAATACATTTTTGAATTTATCAAATACCTTTTTAATCCGATCTCCGAATTTAGGAAATTTTACGTTAAGCTTATATTTGTCCGGCTCTACATCTTCTGGAAATTTAGAAACTTCTATCAATCCCTCCTCACCTTGCTGTAATTTTTCCTGTACTCTAGATGAAGTAGCTAATTCTTGTAACATTTTTACTAAAGCTTCTGCATTTGGCAATTTTTCTAATTTATCATTACTTATTTTTGGTAATTTAAGTCTAGTTACAATTTCCTCAATTTTGAGTTTTACTTTTTCCTTTTCTCTCGCAATTCGTGTAGGATCTGTAGTACGTAAATAATCTAATATATTTTCTAAACGACCAATATCAAGCATAATTGAAATATCAGGATTTTCTACAAATTTATCCATAAAAATATAAGCTGTATCCAGATACATAGACGTTACAGCTCGAGCTATTGGTGTATCTTCTCCAGTACTTTTAGGACCTCTATCTCTTTCACGATGGAGTGTCTCTAACACTTTTAGCAACTCAGATCTAAATTCTGCAAACGAATCGTATAACTTTGCAATATCTTTCAAAGCAACAGTATCATCAACTGACAAAACTATGCGCTCTGCTGTGTGCAGTACTCTATTATATGCAGTTTGAACAAGACCGAACGCAGACCCTCCAAAGTTATTCTGCTCGAAACTATCTCGTAGCTTATTAACCATATTAATTAGCTCTTGTATTAACTTATCTGGAAATGGACTATCAGGAGTAACTCCGTACTGCATTTGAATCTGTTTTATAATTGTGTTAATTTCTCTAGTAAGTTTAACTTCTGGTGCATTTCTCTTTGATGAGCCAAAAATATTATACTGAATAGAACCGTGGCCTGTAACAAAGAAATCTTCCTGAGCTACCTGAACTAATTGATTTAATTTATATTTTAAATCTTGAAGTCTTGCTTGATCTGTCATAGGAGAAATTGCCTCTTCTGGTTTTAAACCAAGTTTTTCCCAGATATATGCTTTGTCAAATTTATCAGTAATTTCTGTAATATATTTCTTTAGCTCCCCATCTGTAATTTTCGTAAAATCTGTTTTATTAATAATAGCTTTTAGTAAGGGAGACACTCGTATTTCTTTTATAAGGTCATCTGGCGGTTGACCCAATATTTCGACTACTTTTCTAAACCAATTTCCTATATCAGAATCCTTAATATCTTTAATCTCTTTTTCATGATCAGGATACTTCTGAGATAAAATATCTTTAAGTTTCTCCTTATACTCTTGATTAGGTACAGCTATGAAAACTTCGTTAAACTGAGATCCTTCGACGAAATCAGATAAAGCTGTATAGCCAACTATATATCTATTGCCTCCAAACTTTGGATAACTTTTTAATCCGATGCCTTGTAGTATATTTACTATACGTGCAGGTTTAATCATATCAATTCTACGAAAAAAAGTATATGGGATTTTTAATTTAATTACTTTCCAAGGTAATATGTCTGATGCATATTCAACGTAGTCTATGTTTAAAGGATTTTTCTGTTCCCATGCATTACCGTAGAATCTTCTAAAAAAAGAACGTACTAATTCCTGAATTTCACTTTCAGTTGCAGCATACTTTAAAAGTCTATGTAAGGAATATATACCAGTTTTTCCAGTTGGTTCAATATTTTGTTCTGCTCCTGATGCTGCTTGTTCTGGTTTTGCTTCAGGTTGATTCTCTGTTGGATTTTCAATTGGATTTTTAGAACTAACATTCTCTAAAGTCTGTTTTGTTACGTCCACGACTTTACCTCCTGTTTGAACTAATTTTTCTAAATTTCCTGGTTCTAAATGAGCAAAAGCATATTTATCAAATGCTAACATTACATTTCTAATAAGAACCCATAATGGATGAAATGGATCATTTTCGTCTAAAGCTCCTCTATAAGCAAAAACAGTAAGAATATCTCTAAATTCTGTAGCTAAAGAACCAGCATATAGACTAGCTATTTTATCGTACTCTAATGTGGGATTAATAGTAAGTGTCCATTTTTCAGATTTTAAATCTGGAGCCATTGGATAAAATAAATTACGCTTTGTCATACGATTCATAGCGTGAAGTATAGTTGTATCACGGCCAAAATATCCAGGAACTTCAATATCAAACTTATTAACATTAGGCAATTGATCTAGATTTCTCTCAATAAGAAATTCCAAGAGTGGCATTGATTGTGTACCAAAAAACGCTTTATACCTCTCATTTACAGATGCAAGTTTTTGCATATCTTCAGATAAAGCAGACGTCTGATATTTAAAATTTTCTTTTTCTAAAACTTCCTTGTGTTGTTCAGCACCAGCAGATTCAATTTGGGCTAAAAAAAGATTAATAATAGATTCTGCATTAGTTTTTAAGTGAGCTCGCCATAACGTTAAAAGTGTAGTTTTACCGAGGTCTGTAAAATATAAATCTTCACCTATTACATAAAAATAATCTTGTTCTTTGTTTATTTTCTGTTCTGCTATTTTTTGAAATGTTTCTTGTAAATTAAGAAGGTTATTTCCATTTATGATATTCTCAACTTCTTTAGGATCTGCTAACTTTGATATTATTTCACGACTACGCTGTCTTAATCTATTTTTGTAATCGTTTTCAAATAACTTAGTTGCTACATTATTTAATAACTCTTGATATTGTTTTCGATCTTTGCCTACAATGTTTTGTGATATCTGCTGGTATGCAGTAGAATTCGTAAGAGGATTCATATCTTCTTCTATCATATCTAGAAATTCAATACGCAGCGATTCTATTAAGCGTTCATTTAAACCTTTAAAAAACTCATCATTTTGATATTCTTCTTTAAAAAACTGATTAAACTTCTCCATGAGAATTTTAGAAAAATGTCCCAATAATTCTTTTGTCAGTCTAATTTGATCTGGCCCTTTTTGACTTCTTTTTTGTTCCGCAAGGAAGTCAATGTAATATCCTATAGCATCTGTTACTAAGTCTTGTATTTCTTTTCTATCTCTAAATTTATTTAAATAATCTTCAAGTCCTAATTTAGATGCTTTAAAATCTTTTACTAATTCATTTTGAAGTTTCTCTGTAGAGCCGGTATCACTCGTTAGCCAATTTACAAAATTCTTAGAATTTTTTACATCATTTATCTTCAAACCTTTTTCTTCAAGATTTTTCTCTTCAAATTCGGATCTCATTGAATTTGCGTCAGATAGTGTAGCTTCTACAAAATATAAAAATTCTTGCCATAAGCGTGTTATATCATCTTGTTCATACCTGTTAGTTTGAGTATTATTTGTTGATTTTTCCATTGATTCTTCCATTGAATCTTCTCCAAATCTGCGAAATAAACTTTCCAATAAAGCTTTAATACCTAATTTCATTCTATTATCCTCCTTATAGTGTTGTCAAATAAAAAGGTGTCAAATCCGTTATACTTGTATTGATAGTATACCTATTCACTTTAGATGTGCCTAATTGATTAACAAAATCTTCTACCACAACTACCTGTTTAGAATTGTCAGCTAAGATGATAGATGTCTTATCTAGAAATACTGATGGTTTATCTAAATAAGGAATAGATAACCTAAGTTTAATAGAACTGGATCCAAAAGCCCCAGTGAGTAAATTTATAGTATTAGTGTTATTATTCTTAACCTGCTGAACATAAATGATAAGACCTTGATGTATAGGAATTATCCAATTAGAACGAGAATATAACATATCTCCTGGATTAAATTGTACTAAAGTTTTAGTATTATTATTTGTATCTACAAAATATAAAATACCATTTCCCTTTACATCTTCTAATAAAAAATAGATTAATAATGTATCTGATAAAGCTGCAATTGTGGATATAGGTCTTTGGACACCAATATCAAATGTATTCTTCCTAGTTGCGTCTCTAGGATCAATAACATCTATAAAAGAATTTTTAGTTGGATCATAACTATTGATAGCTAATACTAAATAATCATTATTAGTTTTATAGGATTTATAGATTGAAGCCCACGGTTTATCTTCATAAAGATTATAAGTTCTATAAGAGTTAGAATATATATCATATATGCTATAACGACTTGGCCTACAAAATCCTATATAGGCTACTATGATTTGTTGACTTCCAAAAGGATAGAATTCAAAACCTGCATATCCGATCTGATCTATGAGCGTATAGGTATTGGAACCAACAGAATAATCATATAAATATTGTTCCCAAGGAGCATTTTCATTATGAACGTGCACTAAAAATCTATTATTTGCTATCTTTATAGCTTTAGAAAGATTTACTTTTATATTTCTTGGGCCAATAATATTTAAATCGTATACAGTATTAATTCCTGCTGGAGGTGTATATTCTAATAATTTTATCATATTAAGCATTCCCTCCAAAAAGAATAGGAGAATAATCCGAAAAATGTAACATAAAAATAACGTTAGCTGGAAGTAACATTTCTAATAATGTTTTAAGAAGTATTCTATAAGTTTGCTTTTCAACATTTAAAACCGATGTCTCATAAATAAGACTATCATTATCTAAAAAAGTAAATTCATTTATTTTTTCTAACGAAGAATTCTCATCATAAATAGTCATTTCATCAGTAAAATATTTACCATCAGACTCTCTCCAAAATTCAGAAAAAGGAGGCGTTGCTGCATCATGAGGATAATCTGCATATATAGGATAAACAATAATTGGAAAAAAAGTCCCATCAGGATCAAAAAATCTTATAAGTTTTAAAACATTATCATATGTTGGACCATTACCAGTAAGATCATTAAGAATAAACAATAATCTACGATATTCATTTATATCCATATCAAATGGTTTGGCTGTATAAAAGGCTTCCCAACGCTTTAATCCAGTATCATCGGCTATGGTAATAAAAGAATTATTAATAGCAGCTGTCACTACTTGATCCACATAAGTATGGATTAATTCTTCTAAAGCTTTGTAGTATGTATCATACATACTACCATCTTTTCGTTCTACTAATGTATCTATTATTTTTCTATTAGAATCTAATTTTATTGGTTCCATCAAAACACCCCTTTAGATATTTATTGTCTCATATGTTCCAATAATTTTTATATCCGCATCATTGAGAATAACTGGATATTCTTTTGCCGACAAAATAATATCACTAGATCCGGTGCGAGTATTTTGATCTCGTGTGAATATATCAAATGGTATTTTTACATCTACAATACCAGCAATTTTTAAAAATTCAGAAACAAAAGTTGTTTGGTTTAATTCTGCACCTAATCTATAACTATTTATTAATTCTATATATTTTTGTTTAGCCATAGCTTCCCGATCAGTCGTGCCATAGGATGGATCAACTTGTATTTGAATCTGAGCAATAATACCTACTGGAGTTGCTGGATAGAAATATATATTTTGTCCAACAAATTTACGACTTGAACTAAATAAGTATGTAGACATATCAGAAATAACTGAATCATAATCATAATTAACTTTAATTATGTCTGTAGATTTTGGATGTATTTTAAGTGCAATAGTTGGAGAATAACCTAATCCAGGTAGTATTATAGCTTGATCATTTCCATCTTTTTTATATAAACAACTTGAAGTCACATCATCCCACATTCCATTTTGATTAACAAATACATAAAGTCTACTATTAGAGTTTAGATATTGATCATCTGAAAAATCTGGAAAGCTTCCATAAATTGGCTTTTGAGAATCTCCATTTAAAACTAATTTAATCTTACAACTATAAGTAGAATAAGGCAAAACAGAAATATATTTATCTTTGATATATGAAAAACTTATATATGAAGTTCCATCAGAAGTATAGGATAATGAATATGCAAATGAAGGAACATAAAAATCTGAATTATTATCTTGAGGAATTGTTAAAGTACGTATATTTGAAATGTATTTTGATGAAAGTGCAATAAAATTTGAGTTAAATGCTGGTTGTACAGAATCTGTGAAATTTACTCTATTATTAGCATAAACAAATATATCTATAGAATTAATTGAATCGTCTATCTTATTAGGATCGTTTGGGAGATATGCAATTACAGCATCTTTAACTCCAGAATAAGCTAATACGTTAGCTAATAATGAGTCTGCAGTACCCTGAAAGTTCCCACGATATACTCTTTTTACTCTTGTTAGAAGAGTATAATCATCTTCTGAATTTGAACCTCCAGTAAACCTGTCTTCATTAGTTACAGAAAGTTTTATAGATGTATCATCTATTTGAGTTATGCTATTCGCTGGAACATTTCCTATACTACCTACTATAGTACATTGTGCTGAAACTTTAACAAACCAACGATTCTTAAGAGTATCATAATCTCTATTAAAATCTAAATTATTTCCATCTAAAGCAGCATCTTGAATAGTTTGAAAAGAAATACCAGTATTAGGCACACGAACTATAGTTCCAGCAGGAATTCTAATAATATCAGTAGGTTTTTCAATAGAATAAAATGTTAAAACTCCTGATGCATAAGTACCAACTCTTCTAACTATATTATAATTAGCTGCATAAAGTTCTATAATTTTAGTAATAATATCGTTCATAGCAGTTTGATCTATTCCTAAAGCAATAGCAGTTTCAATTCTAGTTTTAGGATTAGATACTAATTGCTCTAAAGCAGATAAATCTAAAATTTGTCCAATAAAATTAGTCATAGCAACTGTATCTCCTATGAACTGCATAGGAGCTTCTACAAGAAGATCTCTAAAAACTAGACCTGGACTTAGATCTGCAGACGGATAACGACTATTTATATAATCTATAACTTCACGAACTAATTGAGTACGAGATTTAGTTGGTATTAATTCCATAAAATCCTCCTTAGCCTACTTTGAATGTCTTAGACGTACGCATTTCTGATGCTTTATTCTGTATCGTAACTAATAAATTAATTTGTCTTGGATCTGAAGATGGTTGTACTTGAACCCCAATTAAATCATGCAATACTTCTCCTGCAGTAAAAAATAATGAATTCATATTTAGTATATCTTGTTGATTTTTAGCAATCATAGATAATTGTTGATAAATTTCTTCACGTAAGATAAAACCATTTAAACCACGAGATCCAATTGCTTGCGGAATAATAGTTCCATAACTAGGAAAGAATATGTTTTTTCCTTTAGAAGTAATTATAGCTTTTATAACTTGTTGCATAAGTTTATCCATATCAGCAACTAATTTAAGTCTACCAATTGGACTGAGTTTTAAATCATTTTTTACTCCAGTTCCTTCACAATACGGACATTCTTCCATTACTACATTATAATCCAATAACCAAGTATATTCATTATTAAATCTATTTATAACAATACTATTAGCTGGAATATTATAGCCCTTATATGCCATTGGTTCATATGCTATAAACCATAATTCATTTGCAGAACTATTAGAATCTGATGGAACTTCAGTTGAACTACCTAAATAATAATCAGTATCTGCACCATAATATATACCAAAAGTTCCATAATAAGGAGTTCCAAGTTCTGTGCTCGTATACTGCGGAAGTGGATGTCTTAAATATTCTGATGGAAGTTTATAAAAAAGCTTTGGTGAGCCAGCTATTTTATTTACTAATGGAAAAACAGCAGTAACAGTTCCATCAGGATTATCAAAAAACTGTCCACTCGCTCCATATCTATCATTTAAATAAAAAACAGTATACCCGAATCTACTACGCCCAAAAAAAGAAGAACCAAAGCGTGCTGCATCTGACGCTACTATGTCAGAAGTTATTACACTTTCAAATAAAAGTTCATCGTGTATTCTGTGGTCACACTCTGTTAAAATATATTCTAAATCAAATGCCATTAGTTTTCCTCTTATGCTGTAAATTTATATGGTTTAGTTTTTTCCGTATTAATTGCACCGATGAAGGCTCCACTGTTGATAAAAGCGGCAGACCCGCTAGTTACCAAGGCTGCTAACATATCTAAAGTAACAACAGGAGACTGACCATTATTAACACTTACCTCTCCTGTACTCTTCATTTCAATTGAAGCATTTTCAGTCTTTAGAGTCATATCACCAGTTTCAGTACCAAATTCAATTGAAGCTTTTTCTTTTCCTGCGTCCTTATCAACAACACTTAATTTCATAGTCACATCTGTATCTGTAGAATCTATACTAATTATACCACTTTTTTTGTCTAAGTCAACCTGGAGCTGAAGTTTTTTTGGACTCTGTACTGATATAGTTGGAGTAGCCTCATCTATAGAAAGTTGTATTGTATCACCTGCTTTAGTTTTAATAACTAAAGTGTGTTCTTTCGGCATTACTCTATTTTGATTAGTTAGTTCCTGTATAGAATTAAATGAATAAAAACCGATAATATATTTCTCATCACGAGCAGTCGAAACTACCAAACAATAATCTCCTACAGAAGGTTTATGGAAAATACCAGTATCAAGACTATAAGATAAAATAGGAATTTTAACATTAGTAACTATTCCATTGCTAGTACTAACAGTTGCTAACAATGCTTTTTCATCTACTGACATAATAACTCCAGCATATGGAAAAAGCTCGGACATACCCATTTCATTATTTATAGGAGTATTAAATAATCTGCCAATTCTTCTAGCAAAAATAGGATTAGCCATTAGTATTTCCTCCCTTTTTATTACCTACCCACTTCTTTGGCAACTTAGATATAGTAGCTTCTTGCTTACTTACTAAGTCGTTTATCATAGCTATTCTTCGATAATATAAGGTTGGATTATAAGCAGTAGTTAAATCTTGCCTTTCAAGGGTAGATACGTTGCCTTCAAATGTCCCAGATAAATAAGAATTTTCTTTGTCACTTAAATATGTTGTTTTTTTCAATATAGATTCTAATTGTTTTGGTTCTATTATGTGTAATTTTGTAACAGAATACTTTATAACTCTATTATTATTCTCCAGTCCAACTACTTTAACTGTTGGATTAATCTCTGTCCCCTCATCCTTATATACAAATAAAATATCTTGTCCTCTAAAATCTATAATAGGAGTAATAAAAATTTCTCCTTCCTTTCTTATTCCTGGAGAAGCTGGGTTCCAACCAAAAATATATGTGTCTTTATTACGAGCTGATGCAAAAAGTGCAGGATCTTCATCCCAAAGAACTGTTCCACGTGGTGCTCCAGGACCAAAATAGTCGCTAGGTAGTAATCCGAATCTATAAAAATATCCTGTTTTTTCATCATAGCCATAAAAAACTATACTCATTGTAGTATCTAGGTCTTCTAAACCAGTTTTAACTAATCCTGCTAAATCTGCAGTTAAATATCCACCAAATGGTGGAAGGAAAATTCCACTTGCATTAGTAAAAATTTCACCTAAATCATTATCAGATGGACCATACATTTCCCATCCTAAAAAAGTATACGCTGGATTTGATGCTGCTTCTAATGATGTAGTAAAAATGGGTAATCCATCTAATGTTTCTTCTGAATATTGCTCCCAAGTAGATAGAGCTTCTAAATAATTATTTGCATCCCCAAGAATACCTTCTTCTATTACATAGTCAGTAAGTCCAAAAAGTGGACGCCTCCTTGCAACACAAGTTACAGTTGTTTGAGTAGATTCTCCTGCAGTAAGTGATAAAGCTATAGATTGCACATAATATACACATCCATCTATAGTATTTAATATTGGAAATCCTGGCACAATATCAGGACGTAACGTTTGTAGCGTAAATGTATAAGTTTTAGCCTGAACATTATTTTTATATAAATAATATTTAGAAAATACCGATGCTCCTAAATTAGAACGAATTAAATTATTATTTAATTTTACGTCTCTAAATCCATGCTGCATAATATTATATTCACCTGTAGAATATGATTTAAGTTTGTAGCTTTCTGCTGCAAGTATTCCACCGATTAATATTAAAACCGTAGGTTTTTCTAAATTAGAAGGATGTACTCTTCTAACTTCCTCACTAATCCACTGTGCATTCTCTTGTTTGTACGAGGGGTCCAAATTAATTTTCTTATAAGAAAATGTTGCTTCAACATAGGCATCTACAGATTGATATCCACCAGGTGAAATAAAAAATCTTTCCATAAGACTAAAAGATCCTGATGTTGTGGGTGAGAAACTACTAATAATGGTTTGATATAAATCATTATTATTAAATTTCTCTATTTCATTTTGACGTTCTTCTTCTACAACTGCCTGGTTCGATATCTCGCCACTTTCTTTATTCGTATTTACCCTATTTGTGTCTAAAATCTGCTTAATTTTAGTGTAAATATTATAATTAATTTTTCGAATCTGCACAGGATCAGATATACCAAAGTCTTTCATATGTGCAAGTAGCCATTCTTCAATAAAAGCAAAAAAGAGATCTAATGCAACAACAGTACCAACCGTTCTGCCTTTCGTACTAAACTCTAAATAAAATATTTGAGCATTTAAACCAGAGTTTAAAGCTGAAATTTGAACTGGATCTAATACTTTATAATAAAATTTCCATAACATAACATTGATTAAAACTTGAGGCTTTTCCCCTACTAAAGGATCAAGTTTAACTATTTGACCATTTGATTTAACTTCCTCTTTTAATTTAAGAACTAATGAGTCTTTGACAAATCTATCATTTTCGTTTTGTAACTGGATCCAAATCTGAGTATAAGCAGGAACAGAATCAATTGGTACTCTAAATGCCAAAGCATCATCTCTAAAATCAAAATTTTCTGGTGTCTCCAGTTTAAAATTTTTTGGAAATAATATCTGATAGGCACCTAATACAAATGGATATTCATTTTTAGGAATAGTTACTTGCGGCATTTCTTTATCCATAGTCTTCCAGTCTATAATACCTTCTGTAGTTGCTGAAGTTAAAACTGGATCAATATTTTCCTGTTTAACTATATCTGAAATTTCAGAAGCCTGAATATTATTAATAGGAGGAGCGTTATATAATGGTGGTTTGACAAATATAAATCCTTGATTAGATTGATAAATTTCATATAGAGTTTGTTCTGACAATTGTCTAATAATTTGCCCTCTGGAAGAAAATTTTCCTTCATATAATACTAACGAATTAGAATCAGATTCCCAAGGAAAAGGCATTAGAGCTATATCATCTTCTCGTATTAAAGAAATATAATTCTCTCTTATATAACTAAAAAATGCAAATTCCCAATATAAACTCATGGCTTTTTGATTTCTAATTTGCATAGCACGTAATTCTTCTGCTTCTGCAACATTTTCAACAAAACCAAAAGCAATATCATTTACTTGTAATGGAGGGTTTGAATCAACAGATTTTACTTTTTGTGCTATTACATTAGCATTTATACCAAGCTTTGTAGAATCAGAACCTTGTGGAAGTTGCTTCGCAATTGCTCCACCAGGAGCGTTTTGAATAGAGTTAACTACAGCATTCCTAAACTTAGAACTATATGGAAGCTCTGCTACCGGACTTTGATTGATTCCAACTGAAGCTAAAATAGCATACATTTCTCCAGCACTATAAACTGGTAATAAATTAAATTCTTCATTTTCATATAAATCATACTCTTTTGGATTACCTTCAACTTTAGACCCAGCTATTGCACTATATGGTAAATCTTTAACTTTTCGATTAAATAACACTTTCTCAATTAAATGTCTAAAATTAAGACCAGCAAATCTATTAGAATAAATCATCCATTTAGATGTATCTTTTGGGTCTGTAATATACTGTGGACGACGAAGAGCTAAATCAAACATGGACCAGTTAGTTTGTACTCTAGCCTGATCTAGCCAAAACATCATATCCTTTAACTGAACAGTAAAAATAAACTGATACTCACGAATTTCATAAGATAAAGATGTTACACATCCAACAAATGAACGTATATATGGTAATACTCCTTTATTTGGTGAAATCCAGATTTCTACACGGTCCATCAAATACCATTTATCCATTTCATTTGGAAGGTCTAATTCAGTAACATATGTTACTTTTGTATCATTTTGTGCGGTAGGGATTGCAAATTGTAGACTCGCAGTATGTGGATTAGGATTTGTATCAGCGTTAATAGTTAAACTAATTAATCTAAAGTCAGCAACTTCCTGATTGAATGGTAAACTCATAATTTCATAATCAGCTGCTTCAAGAGGTGCTCCGCCTTTAAAAACGTTAATATTATTCTTATAAATAAGAATATCAGGAGCTTGAATAATTACATTATCTCTAGTTATCTGGCCAATATTATTTGATAGAATTAATTGTTTTAGAGAATCTAAATCAGCCATAATTTTTCCTATTTGAAAATTTTTCCTGCTGGCCCAACATCTAAAGAACTTCCTGGTCCAGCAAAAGTACCTTTTAATGCTGAAATTCCAATAACAGTATCAATAGTGCCACGAACAATATCTGCAATTGGAATAGTGTCTCCAATTATATTTCTGTATGATCTTGCAGAAAAAGTAAAATTATATAAAAGTGTGTTTGGATGTTCTTCATCTTCTTCTATTGTAAAATTAGTAAAAATTCCTATATAAATATCTGTATTATACCATAATACAAGTTCAGCATTACGTAATGAAGTTTGTTGGGCTATTAAATTGACAGTAGTAGTTGGCGAAGTTTCCATTTCTGAAGGCATAGGAGGTTCTCCTTCAGCAGAAGCAGGTAAATCCGGAGGAATAGTAGGTTGCTGAGAATTCATAATAGAATCCATCGGTAGTACTGCCGGTACCGGTGGCGCGACAGTAGTATCCACTTCACCGCATTTTCTATATAACTGCAATAAAGCCATAAAATACCAAAAAGATAAAGATAGTGGTTTAGATTTTCCCTGAAATGATGGAATATATCCATTAGCTGTAATCGTAGTTAAGTCTGGATGCCAATGATTCAATACAAATCCACCCAATGTATATCTATAACTACTCTTCTTCTTATGATCTACTCTAAGTTGCTTTGGATTAACTGGCATAACAAGAGCTGGAAGTACTGTTTCTAAAAAATTATTTCCATATACAGAAATAGCTAATAGTCTAGTAGCTAAAGGTAAATCAAAATCCTTGCTAGCTCCACCTGGACTAGTTGAAGCATAAAGATTAATAGCTTGATTCCACATATTAATTTTAGTTTTAAAGGCGTCAAAATTTTGTCCTAAATTTTGACCAAGACTTGATTGCCAATTATTAATATCCATATATCTTAGCCTCCACCAACTAAAATAGCTAAACTATTGTTCAGTTGTGTTAATAATGAAATAATAGCACGAGCAAAAGCAATCGTAAATCCTTGTGTATCTTTTTGATTTTTATCGGCGTTCATTATAAGTTGTTTATCTTGTTCAAATCGGGTAAGGTCCGCTTTAGCAGTTTCAGATGATTTCCTATCTAACATCTGATAAAGCATCCTATCATTTCGAATTCCAGTAATAGAACTAGCTAAAAGCATTTTTAATTGCTTTATAGCTGGTGAATCTGCATCTGAAAACATGAGTTTTCCTCCCATTAGCCCCCTAAATTTTTCTAATAATTGCATAGGATCTAATCCCATCATTTCAATCCCTGCTCCTAAACCTGCTTGAGGCATAGCTAACATTTTTGCTGTTAATGGCATACTTCTAATAGCACTAGTAATAGCTGCCACATCGCTTGCAGCTTGTTCAGCTGTAGCAGGAGCTACCGAACTTTTTTGAGTCAAAAGCATAGTCATCATTCTGCTAACTGATTCTGCAGATGTAGCATATTCATTAGTAGAAGAAACAGCACTTCTGGCAGCTCTTTCTAAAGCTGGAAGTGCTATACCAGTTTTCCTAGCTGCATATCTTAAATTAGAAAATAAATAAATTGAATCTTTAGTAGCTGCTTCTTCAGCTTTTTTTGCTCCAACTAATTTACGTTGTGTATTAGTTAAAAGTATAGATGCTTGAGTAGCATCATCATAAGAAAGTCCAAATGCTGTAGCATAGCGACGGATACCTCCTAAACTCTTTGTTCCACTTTTCAGAATATTAAAAAAATCTTCTGATTCAACCATTAAATTCTGAGCAAAAATACTATGAGCTGATCTTACTTCGTCTGTCTTCATAGCAAAATCGTGAGAAGCTTTAGCAAGAGTCCCAGAATAAAATTCAGCTTGTCTGGCTACTTCATAACTGGATTTTGTACTTGATCCTATCATAGTAGTATAACCAGCTACACGATCCTTTAACTGATGCAAATTTTGATAAAGACTATAAGCGATTGTACCTACACCGATAATCCCTACCATAAAAGTTGAAACTGCTCCAATACCCCCAGCTGTTAATCCTCCAATAATACTTCCTAGACCTTTACTAATTCCAGCTGTAGCTAAGCTACTAAGCCCTCCTGCCATTCCTTCTTCAGATGTAAACTGTTTAGCTATTTGAAGGGCATTTCCAACTTGTTTTGTCCAAACAGTAGTGTAATATACACGAAGTTTATTAGTAGCTAATGATGCTGTTTCTTTATCTCCAATTCTCTGCAATAACCGAAGCTGTCCGACCATTTCATTAGTAGCTCGTTGTTCCTCATAATCAACACCTTTCATCTTTGAAATACGTTTTTCCGCATTCGCTATAAAAGCTTCTTCAATAGCTTTTTTAGTCTTTTTAGCTTCATCCGTCCAAGCTTTTTGGCTTTTGGTTAAATTTAATATATTGGTTTTAGATTTTTCTTCCAATTTATTAAGGGAGGCAAATAGGGTTTCGACAGCTTTAAGTTTAGTCAAAAGAAGGGTAGATTTATCATCCAAATCTTTCATCTCAAAAACTTCTTTGAGATCTTGTGTAGCCTTTTTTAACTCTTCTATAATCTTATTTAATTCTAAATCTGCCATAAAAGTCACCCTATATTATCTGATGTATTTTTATATTTTTCTCGCAATTCCGTGTCTAGTTTCTCTTTTACTTGATTGAGTCTAGCTGCTACTTCGATATATCTCGTAATGATTTTGTCTATTTCTTCTTCAGTAGTATGGAATTTCTTTGCAATATCAGCCCTAGACATATGTTGTGATAATTCAAAAATAAAGAAATCAGGAACAGTAGAAATATCCTGTTCAGCAACTTCAAGATCTTCTATTGGAACACCCTCATCTAATCGCATATTCAGTACCGACCAAATAAGTTGTAATCTATTTGGGGTACGTTTAGATCCGCTAAATCTTTCCTCACTAACGACCCCGGCCGCGGATCTTATTAATTGCCAATAGGCACGAAACTCGGAGTCGTTTAGGAGTTTTTTAGTTCTTCACCTGCTTTTATTTCTCTAGAACGTAATTGATTATATGCGTCAAATATTTGCATTACAACATCACCGGGAAATACCCCGATAAATTCTTTAAGAGTTTCAGGTTTGACTGGTTCTCCATTAACTTCTTTAACAATATAAGGAATAGCAGCAAGAATATAATTAAAGTTTTCTACACCATTTTTAGGAACATCAGTTAAACCTGCGTCCTGCATAGCCTTTAAATCTTCCAAAAGCGTCATAGTACGAATTTTAAATTTAAAAACCTTGTCCTTTAATTTTACTTCAACTTCCTTCTCTAGCATTCCTTCCATAATAAGAACTTTTAAATCTTCAAGTGCTCCCATTGGGCACCTCCTTTAAATTAGTTTAGAATAATTCACTTAATGATGGCCATAGTGTTTTATTTGCATCTATTGAAGTAACATCAACTTCTACATCATCTGCAATAACTACTTCATCAGACCATTCTTGTCTACGTCTCCAACTTCTAATCACACAATTCCTATATATGGTAACTTCAACTTCATCTTTATTATTTGGATTAACGTGATAAACTTTAATATCAAAAGGTTTTTGCATTTCTGCTAACATTCTGAAATCTCTACTATATCCAAAAATTTCCGCCAGTCTTTTTGTCCATAGTGAAAATTTTTTTAAGGAAACAGAATATTTTGAACGTCCAGGAACGATCTCCATTATTCTATCACCTATACCTACACCACCAATAAGCGTATTAGAACGTTCGTGGTTAGGACTAAGTTCAGTTGCTGTTCCAATTTGTACATCTGTTGAGTTCGTTGTACCAGTTGTATTATTGGAGCTTTCTATAACTGAGCTTCCTATAACTACTTGTAAACTAAAAACTGTTTGAGTCCTAACTCCTGGAGCTGAAGGACCGTAAAGATTCGCCATAATATTTTACCTCCTATAAGATATGATTTGTAGTATCAAATATTTTATCCAATTGTCCGCTATTACCAATCAATTTGTAGAAAAATTCTTTAGCTGTCATGTCAATATGTTTTGACAAAAAGTCCAATAATTTTGGACCTACTAATAATCTTAAAGCACTCCAATCGTTTTGGTCTTTATCTAGTTTTTGTGCAACTTCTGTAATATGAGAGAGATTGTAGATTAACTCCTTATTTACACTTGATTGCATCTTAATAATAAGTTGTCTTATATCCTCTTTAATTGGACGTGGTTGTTTTTTAAAACGTTCTTCTATAACTTGAGGAATCTCTTTTTTAAAAGATCCGCCACGCTCAATAGCAGTAAGAAGAATTTTACTAACAGTAAAAGAGAGTTTCATCCTGTTTTTGACACGAGATTTTTTCAAACTCTTCAAATATCTGTTAGCTTCTAATATATTCACGCGATTGATCCTTATAGTGATGCTACATAACTAAATGTAACATTGATTTCTCTAACTTTCTGAACTGGTTGAACTGGAATAACTACATTAATTTTTCTAGGATCAGTACTATCTACTGAAATCTCTGGTGATCCATAACCTATAATAATAGATGGAGCCTTTGCTTTATTTTCCAACATACTTATGAGTCGTGCTTTTATATTTTCTAATGTTGTAGGCAATAAAAGTTTAGTTCCAATAACTGTTGCATCTAATACCTTAATAGCAGATTTTGCAATATTATCAGAAATCATAGTAATAGTCGGTTCGGCTTCAAAAATTGTTCCAGATTGAGATGTCGTTATATCTTCACGGCATTTATAAACTCCATCCATTTTCTGAAATAATGTAATACCTAAAGCTGCAATAATATCTAATTTCCTATCATCCCATTCTTGATCTTTACGAACCTTAAAAATAGTACGAGAAGGTTTACGTAACATAGAAGTTGCTAAATCATATTCAATACGACTCATCATAGCTCCTAAAATTACTCCACCATAACCACCATCTGTTTTAAAATCTACATATTCACCTGTTCCTGGTATAGGAATTTTAAAAGTTAATTGCGATGGTCCTACTATAATTATACGACGAGAATCTGCAAGTGCTACCATATTAGCATATTTACTTTTAGCATCATTGAAATCTCCAACTGACGGATTTAAAATCCCAATACGAAATTTCTGAAACTGCTGAGAACTAGCATCTTCAACATGATTAATAATTTTGTTATTTAATGATGGATTACCAGATTGAATTACCGTTGAATCAATACCTGTTATAATATTTGGTAAATCATCCGATTTAAGCAAATCAAGAGCAGCTTCATATGTTAATGTAGTTGTATCATACGGAACAAGCATAATTTGTCCAGCACCTTCGTTAAATGCCAAATAAGCTGCCATTGCTAATTCATTAATATAAAATGCATTTGAAGGATCTGGATTTGTCGGGTCCAATACCGGTCCAAACATACGATATGCTTCATCTGTAGACGTAATAATCTGTCTATCATATGGAAATGGTAATATTACAGTAGCCATATAAGCAGATCCAGTCTCTGGTTTATTACTAGAAATTGTACCCCAATATACATATACAGTCACTTTACCTTCCACAGTATCATCTACTGCATATGTATAATCTACAGACGAATCTTCAATAACTACAACATAATCTTCATTTGCTGGTGGTTCACTTCCGGACGGCGACCAATCAATAGTTACTTGTAATTCGCCTCCTGATCCGTTGGATAAAGTAAAAGTATAATCTGTCCCTGCTATATATTTAACAAAGCTTGTTCCTACTTTGCTATATACAGCAAGAACATTTGCACCTGAAGCTGGAGTTGATAAAGTAGTAGTTATAGTATCTGTACCACCTGATGATCCGTGAGTTACTGTATAAATATGGTCTGCCGGAGCTGGATTATATCGTGTACCTCCTTGCCATATACGTACTACACGCTGATTATCTGAGATAGTACCTAAAGATGGATCCGGTACTAAAAATGTTATTGCATCTGGGTTTGAATTTGCTCTCCTAGCCTCAACATTCAATCTTGGAAAAAGATTTGGATTTGTTGGTATTTTCCCTACAATAGCTAATAATCTGTCGCCACCTACAGCCGGATTTGCAAGTGGTTGAAATTGATTTGTAATTCTAACGCCTGGCGATGTGTATGCCATAATTTACTACCTCCTATGTGTTTTGCGTTTTTTCTGTTTGATTGTTACGTCTGCTTACATTTGTTCTCAAAATTTTAACTTCATTAATTATATCACTAAGTATTCCCTCCGTAGAGTCTTCAATATATTTTTTATCTTTTTTACTCTTTTTAGACCCAAGAAGAAAGTTTATAAAGTTAGTTTTTACAGTTTCAAAGTTGTTTTGTAAGTTACTTTCAACTTCAGGTAGAATAGATCTAAGTACTCTTACATTTAAAGCCGCAGCAAGAGCAATTTGAAATGCTCGCGTCTCAAATATTTTTATTCCAACTATTCCAGGAGTTTTAGGAGTTCCAGAAGTTCCAGGAGTTCTAGGAGTTCCAGGAGTTCCAGAAGTTCCAGCAGATATACGTATTAATTTTTGTATAGCTTCCTTAATTATTTCTTCTGTCACTTCAAAAAATACATTACGTAAGTTAATAATACTACTTGTATCGTCAACAGTTGTTTGAATATCAAAATATTTCGACAACTTTTGTGGATTAAGCTCTCTCTCTAATAAATCTATTAATACTTTTTGAAATTGTGAAGCTATCGATGGTGTAAAGCTTTCTAAACCTAATATCTCTGTATCAAGGTGCCATTCTTTTAATAATGTTTCAATAATATCTTTTATAATATTCGCAATCTCATCAGTATTAAGTATTGCTTTCATCTTTGGAAATACATTTTGCTGTAATATGTTTGCTAATACTTGTGCATAAATCATCCTAACAAGCTTATCGGAAAAATATATTTTATCATTCAAATCCTCAACAGTATATGAGTCGTCAGGTAATTCTTCAAGAACAGCGTCTAAATCTTTATATTTACCATTATCATCATCATTTTTAGATTTAAATGAAACTGTAACCGCATAAACAGACTGGCGATTTTTTCGTTCTTCTCGTTTTTTCTCTATATGAGCTTTATAATTATCTAAAAATTTAGCAAAAAATTGCGTAAGTCCTTCCTTAGTTTTAACTTTATCAATAATTTGATTAATAATATTCTTATCCCTTACTAATTTATCAAATGAAATTCTGGTTTGTGAATCGGTTAATTCTGGCGTTAAGTCTTCAACTGTTTTTGCTAAAAGTTCATATAAGGGTAAATTTTTATCAGAAATATTCTTTTCACGTAAAAGTTTAAAGAGTTCTGCATCGTATAATTCATTATCAATATATGATGTAGATCCATCCTTTCTTTTTATAGTAAAAAAAGATTTATTGACAGTATTTAATATCCACATAACTTCTGGTTTATTTGGATATTTAAAAATAAATTCTAAGAGCTTCGCTACATAATCATTTGGAGTTGCTCTACGATCAAGCGATGTTACTAATTCGTCAACATAACTAGCATATGTAGGTTCCTGTTCTTCCAAATACTTTTTCATGGATTTCCTTCCAGATATACTATATCCTTCTGGAAGGATTTTATAATATATTACAGAATCTTTATCTTTATGATAAGAATCAGGTGACAAAGGATTCAATATTCTCTTTATTTTTTGCTCCTGTTCTAATCTACTTAAATATTTATTTAAATAAACATTAGATACTGCTATAAATGCGTCTTTACTCCAGTCGTCTTTATCTAAGCTTGCAAACTTCCATAAAATATCATGCCAATGAGAAGATACTATATATCTAATTAAATTTTCAATCTCAACAGTTTCTATAGCTTTATATGTAGTTTTATATGTACCTTTTTCAATCACAACAAATGGATTAAGTTTCATTAAAGCTTGTATAAGATTTCTATTATCTAGTAGATTTAATGCGACATCTACTATATTTTCTACTATAAATGCTTTCTTCTCTTCCATTTGTTCTTTTGCTAATGCTATTCTAATTGTATGTACTAAATACATATCCACAAACTCCTTTTCTTTAGAGTTTATTTAATCATTTCCTGCATGAACACCTAGTGATATAACACCACTTCTTTGCTGCCCAATAAGTATTATTTCAATATCACTCATTATAGGGTAATCTACTACAAGAATACACGCATGAAAACCGCAAGCTAAAACACGACTTCCACATTGTACTAAATCAATTTTTTTATCCTCAGCTCCAGCCGTTATCAATATTTTTGCATGATTTATTACATCCGAACGGTCAACTCCACTAAAGACAAAAGCAAATTTATTATTAACAGCTTCAGTTCTACTAATAATAAGTGTTTTAGTTTCTCCTGGATTAACATTTAATGCTTTATACATCCTTTGAAAATCTTTCATGTAGACTCCTTTTATTCAAAAATCTTACGGAGAATCTTAATCATTTCCTGCATGAACACCTAGTGATAAACCGTTACTTGGACCAGTAATAGATATTTCAATATCACTTACTATTGGAAAGTCCACTGTAAGAATACATCCGGCATCACCACAATCTAAAATAATATCTAAACAATCTGTCAAATTAACTTTTTTATCTGCCGCTCCAGCTAATATCCATATTTTTGCATATTGATATAAATCACCTGAACCAACTCCACTAAAGACAAAAGCAAATTTATTATTAACAGCTTCAGTTCTACTAATAACAAGTGTTTTAGTTTCTCCTGGATTAACATTTAATGCTTTATACATTCTTTGAAAATCTTTCATTTAATCCTCCTTTATGGTTTTCCGCCAAATACTTTATCTAACTTATTAATATCTACTTCATATATAATATCGCCACGGCGAGAAATAATCTTCTCACCATTGCGACCTATTTCATAGGTTGGTTTATCAGCAAGTCTCATAGAAAATCTTTGATACGTAACTTTATTTCCAATGGCTCTAGATGGTTTAACAGATGTAATATAATATCTTCCGAGTTCTGTTCCATCCTCATTATACTTAATTATAAAATCATATGAAAATGTTGTAGAACCATTTTCTAAAGGAATCCAAGGTAAAGTCCAACCTTCTAATTCCTCTTTCCAATCTCTGCCCCATTCTTCCATTGAAATAGACTCATCAGCAAATGGCTGAGATATAATGATTTTTCCATCTACTCTATCTTTGTTATAAAAGAGCCTATAACCACCTGAAATCCTAGTTCCATAACATTCAAGACAATACTTTCTCATAACTTCCTTACTAATAGGATTATAGCAACTACAATAGTCTCCGTCAAGTATCCGCTTCACTAAAAATACATAGTTACCACGTGCCTCTATGAGCCTCTGAAGCCTCTCTATATGCTCATCTAGAATATTCTGTCCACCTGTTGCTTCCTTAATAATATTACGATCATACATTTCTTTAGGATCCCATAAATCCGTTAAACTCTGAAATGTATGAGTATATATACGTTCTTCTTTTGATTTAGGTATATATCTTGATTCTCTAGGATTACTATTCGGAATATAACTAGACATGAATCACTCCGTGTATTGCCATAATTGGTTCACCAAATGATCTACACGTTCACGTAATTCTACCCAAAGTGTATAACTCTCAGCTCTATCAACTGGAACAAAAAACTGATGTTCAGTCCAAAGATCAACGCTAAATCCACCTTTAAATACTTCTTCACCTAATTCTCCATCTTTTTCAATCACACCATCTGTTTTCATAGATTTTAATACAAAACCATGAGCATTATGTAGATGCTGTGGAAGAATATACACTCCATAAGCGTTTATTAAATCTGTTAATTCCTTTGCTTCGTTTTGTGATTGGGCATAAACATTTATACTTATAGAAAAATCAAAACCTTTTCCATATAATTCGCCAAGTATAGTAGTGTCTTTAAAAGTTTCAATATAAATTACTTTACCAGGTTCTATATCATTAAAACTTCCAAAGAACAATATTGCACCAGGTATAATATCATTTCTTACTTCCCAAGGCTTTACAGCAAAATAGCTATATGTTCCTGCATTTCCATCAGACACTCTTAGATTAATTTCTCGTTTATTATCTCGACCAATATTAACAAATTGCAATCCATATACATTGTCAGTTCTAGGCTTAGAATAAGTTTTATCTGTTTCTACTTTGGTTACTACGTAAGGAATTATACTTGTTAATCTTACGTTCCCATAAACATCTTCAATAAAATTAGTAAAATCTAGCCTAAATTCTGAAGCACTAGAAGTATCAACAATTACCGCTGGAAATTGTCTGCCATCAAAATTATATTTCTCTGAAACTACTACAGGAGAACGTTGAAATCCAGAATCTTTTGATCTAGTATAAAACGGATGTTCATCCAATAAATTCTGGATCTCTCTGATAAATGCCTGTCTGATGAAACTATGCAGATATCCAAACAAAAGTTATACTCCTATTGTTTTTTCAATTGCTTCAATTCCTGCAAAATCTTTCCTATTTCTTCCGCTTTATCTGCCAACTCTCTCTTCTTTTGCGCAAAATCAGAAATTTTATCTGGATCAGTAGGTATACTATTTAAATCTTCATCTGATATTTCTTCTCCAAAAATATATCTTTTATTTTTAAAATTAGAACTTTTTTTATTATTAGATTCAAAAATATTTATAACGTTATAATCCTCTGGTGACCATTCTTCTGTATCTGTATTTGTAAAGTCATAGTCAGGAGTCTCATACTGTCTAGCATAAAATGGATCCTTTTTAGCTATTTCTATATCTCTATCTTTTGCAGATTCTAGAGACAATTCAGCATCTTCATCTAGTAATTTTTGTATTTTATCAAGAAGGACACGTTTATCCATTTTATCAGCTTTAGCTCTTAAAGCTTTAGCTTGTTCTAACACTTCTGGAGTCTGAAATGTATTATTATTTATCAATTCATCTAAAAAAACTATAGGATCCTTATCGGCGCGTTTCCATAAATTTGCAATAACTAATCTACGATTATATAAAGAACTGGCTTTGTTAGTTTTTGGAGAAAATAATTCTCTATCTCTTTGACGATAAAAAGCATCCGTATAAGCCATATCTTTATCTAATATATATTGAACTCTATTTAAAATAGTCTTTTCGTCCATTTTATTAGCTAAATATGCTTTTTTTAAAGCGTCCAATTCTTTTATACTTTGAGGATCTTTTACTAAATTCTTTAATTTTAATAAGAAAGATAAAATATCAAAACCTGAAAACTTCCATAAAAGATTAAACTGTTCGGCAGTTAGTAAACGAGTATTTCTAAATGTTGATCTAGATGTTTTTGGATTTGATATAGGTGGAGCAAAAAGATTTTTATCTTGTTCGTGTTGCGTCTTATCTATATAATTCATATCTTCTTCTAAAAGTTTGGTTAATTCTTGTAAAAGCAGTTTTTCAGCAATCTGATTCTCAAGATATCTTTTCTTTAAATCTTGAAACTTTTTCTTAACCTCTGGTGATTGAAAAGTGTCTTCTAACTGTGACAAAAACAAAGGCAAATTCTGGTTCGCACGTCTCCATAAAGCTCTAACTTTCCTTTCTGCTGCAATTCTTTTAAAATTTACAAAGCTCATAAATTGGGCCTCCTTGGAAGAATATTTAAATCGAGCATTATCTTATCTGCCAATTGATTGGCATATGCTTCTAACATCTGATATTCGTATCGTCTTATTTGTTTTTCAGTTTCTGAATAACTATCAAGTACAGAAGCTATCTTTTTTAATCTTTCTACATCTTGATGAGCTGTATTTTTTACACTAGCTAAAATATACAAAGTATGTGAATCAACATCAGCTGGACTTACTACAGCAGATTGTTCAATAAAATTCAAACCACGGTTAAATTCGAAAACTTTACGCCCTCCAACTACTAAATTTTTTAACCTTGAAACACATTCACAGAGTTCCGATGGATTTCTGGCTATGTTATGACAATGACTACACTCAGCTTCTTGAACTTCGACACCCATAGAAAACGAATTTACAGTACCGTTTTCTACCATTGATGCATATTTTGGAAAATCATCTCTATTTACAAAAATTAAAGTCTCTACATAATCTCCATCTGGTCTATTAGATGCCGTTTTTGTTAAAGGACGCCAATAACTTCCAGCTATCATTCCACGAATATATGGGATCTCCATCCTGTGGTCCAATAAATGCGGACGCATAAAAAATGTAGGATAATATTTTTCTAATTCTGCACGTTCAAAAGCATCTCCATTCTTGTTTGGACCCCAAGTTTCATATGCAGAAATAGCACGAGTTGCAAAAGCTAACAGATTCGGTTTCTTTTCTGCTATAGTTCTATATAAATTATAATTCTGTTTACGAATATCTTCCTCTCCCAATGTAGCAACTTTGGCATATTCTGTAGCGTGCCTTTGTGCTAATTCTTCAAACAAATTTAAAGGTTTTGATTTAATATCTATAATTGCTGATTCTGCAATTTTAGTAAACATATACCTTTTATCCTCCTTAGTCTATCATTGGATTTCTTTTTTTCATATCTTCAAACTCTGTATTTATATTATCAGGCAACAAATGAAGTTCTTTCATACTTTGGATTAAAGCTCTATTTTGTTCATCCGTTAAACGTGTTTTAACTTTTCGTAATGCTTCTGCAGAATTAATATACGATACAAAAAAGTCTCTTAATAACTCCTTATTTTTTATAAAAGGAACAAGACGTGCTTTTATTAACGGATATTTAGTATTAATAAATAATCTTTCTGCAAGATCACTATCTCCAGTTATATTTACTATTTCCAAACGAGTTATATCATCTTTTGCACTAGGATATAACTCTTTTAGTAATTCTGGCTGGTTACTATGAGAAGTAACATATGAATATTGTTCGTGTGGTTCCAAATTCGGAAACCATTCTTTAGATATTTTTGTCATTTTTTTAAAATTGATAAAACTCATAAATTTTTTATTTCCTTTTATTTTCTAATAACTGTATCCAATGGAACTAACTGATTAAGTTTGTCCCAAATTTTTGTCATCCAAATAAGCGTAGGAATTATGATAGGCGACATAGTTGCTAAAATAACCCCAATTTGTTTGACAAATTCTTTTAATGTATTTCTTTTAAAAGAAGACTCTTTTAATGGTTTAACATCTTCTTCAATAGCACGAACTCTTACGCTAACACTAGTAAATTTTTGCTCTAAATCTCTATGAGCTTCTAATAAACCAATTTCTCCGTTTCCATTTAGGAGCTTTTTAATAGATTTAACCTCATCTTTTAATTCTTTTAAAGATTCTAAAATTAACTTAAGCTGTGCATCTTCCATAAAACACCTCAAATTTAGTAGTTAGTCTTTTGAAAAATATGTTTCTGTTGCATTATGTAACGCTTGAAAATCTAAATTATATTCTTTATGTCTGCCAAGAGCAGAAGAAATTATATTCTTAGCTTGTTCAAGAGAAATCCCCATCTGTCTTATTTTTGGATCATCACTAAAATTCCTCAAATAATGTTCCTTTACCGCTTCTAAAAAATTGACAAGACTTGGATATTTCTCATTCATCTTTTTTGTGTTTTCTATCCATTCCAACAAATTAGTAGAAATTTTTCTTATTTTATTAGAACTCATCGAGGCCAATTTTTTGAAATTTATAAAACTGGACATTTAATCACCCTCTATGTTTAAAATATTCTACTTGGCGAAGCCTTTTTTTCGCTTTTTCTTTGGTTTTATATGGCCCACCAAGATTTTTACCTTTTTCACTTTTGACGTAATATCCGCCTTTTTCTTTTACAATTCTACCAAGTTTATCAAAATTAATACTAGAACTTGTCTTATTAGAAGAATTTCCAGGTTTTAAAGGTTTTTGATCTAAAATCATATATTCAAGTTCTATAATAGCATTACTTATCTGATCTAATCCTTTAATTTTTTTCTCTGCTTTAAATTTTGGATCTGTCATCCAATATCCTTTAATTAAATATTCATCATTTCCTTGAGGTACTATCTCAACTTTCATAGAACCTTTAATTTCCATCATAGGCTCTTCCCAAGATGTAGGAAAATCTTTTGCAGAATTCTTAATAATAGATAAAAGTCTAGACTTTGTAGTTAAAAATCCTAGTCCTAAAGATCTATCTATATCCTCATCCGTTTCTTCTGACTCATCTGCTTTATCTGTTTCTTCTGATTCATCATCTTCATCTTCTTCATTAGTTTCAGATATATTTTTTGCTAGATTTTTCTCACGTTTTTCTTCTATAGCTTTTGCAGTTGGAGATTTTGATACGTGGTCAATAGCTTGTAAATAAGAAATAGCAGCTTGAACTTGTTCAGAAATTTCTGAATATTTTCCATCTTTTACAGCAGCACGAATATCTTTTAATTCTTTATTAACTTTTCTAAGATCAGATAAAATTTGTTTTACAGTCTGTTCCGGTGTTCGTACTGCTATTCTACGTAACCACATATTTGCAGCTTTTAATTGTTTTAAATAATTATTATTCATGTTCTGAACTCCTATTTGACTTTTTATATCTGTTTTTAAAAAATTTATTATAACAAGAAACACACAAATGCACGAAACCTTTTGGACCTACTACTTTAATAGTCTCGACTGTGAACATACCGCACATTTCACATTTTTCAATTTTCTCTTTGTTCAGTTTTTTCATTATGAAAAAATTATAAAAGAACTTAGAATTACAATTCTATAACTTTGATTTCGTCCGTTGTATTGCCTGACGGTTTAGATTTTATTTCTTCTATTAATTCTTCCAATTCTTTCCTATGTTCCTCTTCTTCCTTAATTAAATGTTCCAATATCTTTTTGACTTCTGGAGAAGCATCCCTAAGTTGTCCACGATATTCGTCAATAGCTGCTTGCTCCAATATGATATCTCTTTTTAAAATTTCATAATCTCTTTCTCTTCCTTCAGGTATTCCAGAAGGAATTTCTAAAGAAGTCGCTGACGAACCTTCTGGAAGAGTTTCTGGAAAAACTTCTTTAGGAACCTCTATAGAAACATCTGGTTGTACTAAAGTAGGATCGGAAGGTGTAAGTCCTACATCTTGGTCCAAACATAAACCGAGTCCTGCACCAGGGCCTAAACCTCTTCCTAATCCTGCAGGACCTAAACCTAAACCTCTTCCTACACCAGGATTTAAACCTCTTCCTACACCAGGACCTAAACCTGCACCAGGACCTAAACCTCTTCCTACACCAGGACCTAACCCGAATCCTGCACCAGGACCCAAACCAAAACCTAAACCTAATTTTTTAAAATTTATAAAACTCATTTTACTCTCCTTTTTTTCAAATTCTATATCTTTACTCGTATCTTTATCTTCAAATTCTTTCAAAATTATCCTAATTCTCTCAATATCATCATCATCTTCAACTTGAATTTTTTCTTTTTCATCTTCTAAAGCATCTTCCAGATTTTTAACAAGCCAAATATATTTATATCTCTGTAAATATTTAAATTTAATATTATCTTCTGATTGTTTTACGTAATCATCTTGTCTATTATCTATAATTTCAGAACCCATCTCTACTATATCTCGTATTGATTTTTCTATTGTATCTATTTTATCTAAGAGCTTTTTAAAAAATAATTTTTTCTTACCTTTATCCCAAGATCTAAGAGTTTCCTTTAAAAGACTAATATCTTTTATCTCACGCTTTATATGTCCAATTTTATCATCAATATTCCTCATAATATCAATTGCTTCGTCTACTGCTGCTGGATATATCTCTTCTACATCAAAATCATCCTCAATAGAAGGGGGTTCTTTTAACCATTTATCGTTAAGAATATCATAAACTCCATCACTATTATCACTCTTTGTAAACCCGTCAATTTCAAAATAAACTTCAAGAGGATGTTGAGTTCCAGGTATTATATCTTCATCAATAGCATCTTTCCATTCTTTATTTAATATCTCATCAAGCTCTTCATTAGATTTTACTATTTGACCGTGTCTTCTTAATACATCTTTTATCTTATTCTGATCAAAATGGAAATGAATATCCAAATCTGTCTTATCTGTATATTGATAAGATGTCAAAGAACCTATAAAATATACAGCATTAACTGCACTTAAAATTTCATTTAATGTATATCCTTTACTTCTAAAAAACTTATCTAATTTTTTTAAAATAAAATCTTTAATTCTAGGTTTTAAAATCCCTTGAGTAGTCCAAACTTTACTATCTAGACCACTCCTAGGATAATCAATTATACTACTTAATCTTTTGAAATTTACAAAGCTCATTTTTATTTATTTCAAATTTTGCTTTATTGCTTTAATCTCATTCCAAGTTTCTTCAATGATCCTAAAAGCTATCTCAAATTTAGTTATAAAAGCATTATTACCTGTAGCATTCGCTTGTTTTATTATATAATCTTTTACTATTCCGTATAAAAATTCTATTATTTTTACCATGATTTTCCTCCTTAGAAGAAATTTCTTCCAGTTGGAACGTGACGCCATTTTAACATTTGTGGACTGATAAATAAAGCTTTTAAACTACCAACTCCTCTTGGATTTGGACGAACATTATGTTTAATTTCTTTTCTGAGTGTATTAAAATCTTCTTTTAATTCTTTTAGCCTAGTTTCAAATGCTGCTGATAAATCAGGAGGAGTCCACTGTTGCCCCTGATCTTCAAATTGCATAGCTTTTGCTTTTTCTAAAAGAATTAATTTTGGTAGGACATTAACTAATGTTCCAAGAGTTAATAAATGTTTAAATTCATATGGAATACTTCCATAAGTATATGAGGTAAAAGTCGGAGTTGAATTTATAGCACTCAAAGCTTGATCCATAGCTATTTTATAATTATAAATTGAAATTTGTTCTTGGACTTTATTCATTTTATCATTAAAAATACGTAAATCATCACCGATCATTGATCTGGCTTCTTCAATGACCCTAAGTCCGAAAGGATGTAAATTGGTGATAGCGTCTGAGAGGGCCCCTTCTTGATAGATTGGAGGACTCCCTGAGGGAGCAATGTTTTCTACTGCTGCAACCCAATAAAATAAATCTAAAGCTTGGCCTGCTGACCAAGCTTCTACATCACGATAAACTATAAACTTTTTTCCATCTACAGTTTTATATTCATATGGAGGACGAATTTCACGCACATCGGTATCTCTATAAAGGCGATAATATGCTGCACGTGGATCTTCTTCCCACCATAATGTTACACATAATCTATCTCTAGATAACGTTTCATAATCTGCGTCAAAATTTGTTGGTGCAGGTAACGCCATTTTGAAATTACCCCTATTTTTTCAGTTCTTTTAGCGTTGACACATAATATATTCCAGAATGTACTGGATTTTCTGCTTTCACACGAGCAATCCAATCAAATCCAGTAAAGCTTTCTAAAAGTTCTGGATCATCTTCCAATACTCCAACACCACGATTATTTGGTAACAAAACTTTACTATTTTTAACTAAATATGGTCTTTCTGGAATTTTAGCATATTTATGGAATAATCTAATATTGACGAAACTATTTGTTAATTTAAGTTCTCTAGCATATTTATTTTTTATAGCTTCCCTAATAGCGAAAGGTATATAATAAATAAAAGATTTACGTCCATAATAATTTGGCTTCATTTGAGCATCAAATTTTTTCATTAAAGAAAGAACTTCAGGTTTACCAAAATCAATATTACCTTCCCCTAATTGAGTATAAAGTGCTTTAGCTTGATCAGCTGAAAGATTATTTACCCATTGAGCTGCTAAATCAAAAATATTCTTTTTAATAGCATTAACAATGGCAAGTTCCATTGTATCTAATTGCATTGAGGGTTTATTTACGTGTTTATTGACATCTTTGTTTTGATTTTTGTTTGGATTTTCAGCCATTTTTTACTCCATTTTTGATTTTTTTAGGAGGCCAAGGAAACCCTGGCCTCCACCTGAAAGGAGGTGCTTCTATATAATGAGAAGCGAATCGGGTCATCACGACCCGATAGGTATAAGTCCAATTAGCTATGGAGGTTTAATCGACCTCCATAGCTAAAATATTACAGCTAGTTATTTTGAAATAACTAACTTACTGACGCCCTTCGGGTTAAATACCGACATTCCAATGAGCTCTGTGAACGCCCATCCGAATGAGGTTTCCCAAGGAATATCAGCAGGGATTACTTCAATATCCTGATATACTGGCATCACGCCAACATAGTCAGGATCTGAAGTGCAGAGTACTATATCATGTGGCAATTTCTTTGTCACATAGATATTCTGCCCATGTAACTGAGCTACAAGACCTGTATCTATAACCTGTTTTAAGGTTACAAGATCCAATTCTTGTGTACCCCACTGTTTGATATCTGCATATCTGTAAATTGAAAAGAACATAGATACTGCAAATAAGTCATGCTGTTCAATTTCTCGAGCAAGCTTGACCAAGTCTTTTCTCTGGATATAACCCTGTGAGTTTCCACTTGCAGAAGTGTCAACTACAACTGGAGAGTTAACCAAAGTAGAAGCTGCATTTAACAAGTTTATAATACTTGCGTCTTCAGCTTCCTGCATAAATTGACGTGTACGAACTTGTATACGGTCAATTATGTTAAATCTGCGAATTTTAACCTCACGCAGTTTTATAGTTGGGTTCGCTGCGATTTCAAAAACTGGGACCATGATACGTTCCCCAACTATTTTCGTCTGAGTAATTGCTGACTGGGAAGCAATCGGCTCAGCTGAAATTTCTTCTGTATCACGATCGTAAATCGGAATAGCACCTGGAGCAAGCGGATCAACTTTTAATGCACGTCTCATAACGCCCTTGTATTCTAAGAACGTTTTTAATGGACTGGCCATTGCCTGTCCAATTACTAACCTTACGTTTGGTGATGCAAATTTGTTAATTAGGTGGTTTTTTTCTTCTTCAGAAAATAACGAAGACACTCTCTCATCATAAGTGGGCTGTTCGCTTGCAGTTAAATATTTTGCAATACGATTGATTGCATCCTGTCTATCAAAAGCATTGATGTTGCCATCTCTGCCGAAGGATACATCTGCCCTTCTGTCAAATCCTGTACCTGTTTTAATTATCTGCATAGTTAATTACCTCCACTTATACAAGAGACAATCTCATAAGGAATTGCACAGCTTCTGGTTTCGGCTGTGAATGCCCAAGAGTTGTCTTCGTTTCTGCGTTCCAGTTTGTTGACGGAACTTTTGTAATAAACCCAATTTTTGTTGCATTTGTACTGTCAGAAGTTAAAATACCACCATTTTTTGCATAAATTGGATCACCAACTGAATAACTTACGTAAGGATCATATTGGTCTGATTCATAGATTCCTTCCATGAACCAAACTGTAACTAATTGAGACGCTGCTGTGCTATTGTTGTTAAACATATCTGTTACTATAGCAGCTCCGCCATTCTGTGATGCTGATTTTACATAAGAATAATCAAGTGTTAAGGTTACATTGTATGTACCTGCAGTTGCACCTGTAACATTATGCGTCAATATACCGTCTGCTGACAATGTAAAAGTTGATGTACCATCTAAATTAGGTGTTGAAACAAGTGTCCAAGAAGCTGGTTTTTGAATTGCAGTCTCTATTACAGAATCTTTCGCGATTGTACGACCAAGTGAATATGTTGCTGTTGCATTACCTGATGAATTAACAACCAAAGTATAAGAAATCACCTGGTTCTGAATTTTGGCTGTAACATTATCCGTTTTGTCATCATCTGCTATTCCAAGTGGCTGATAAGTAGCGTCACGATCAGTTGTTGCGACACCACTACCTTTTTTGAACCATAAAAACGTGCCGCGTTCAAATGCTATGCCACTTTCAATTGGAAAGCTAGCCGGTTTGTTAACAGCCATTACTGGTCTGAAAAAACCCATTCGTTCATACCTCCTATTAATTTAAGTATAAAGCCTTTTATTAAGCGGCTTTCCTCTTTTCTTACACGCTCTTTACTCATTTACAAAGCCTTGACCCAGTCAAAGTCAGGCTTTTTCAATTCATAAAGGCCTCAGAAATAAGGACAAAAAAATTATATTAAATCTTCTACTTTCAAAACTGGTTTAGATGATTCCTGTCCAACGTTCAAGCCTTTTAAGTCTACACCCTGAACATCAGTAGGAACTTTACCATCAGAAAGCTCTTCATCAAAGAGCCCTTCTTTAAATGCCTGTTTTAATAAATGCATTGCGTTTGCTAAATGTGCTTTTGTTACTTTACCATTTGGAGCTTTTATATCTTCACCAGACATAGATGCAACGTGTTTTCCATCAATCCAACCTGTCACTATGTTTCCATATTCGTCTGGTCTGTCTAAAGCTGCAACTTTAAATCTACCATCTTCAAGTTCTGACGTTGCTACTATATTTTCAGTTGAATCCATAAACGCTCTAAATGTATCTTCATCCATTTTCATAAAATTATCTACCTGACGATCAAATGCTTCTCTATCCGCTTCTTTGATCAAACCTTTTTTAACCATATTCTGCGTAGCTTCAATTGCAAGCTTCATCCTTGTTGCACCACTCATATAAGCTTCGCTTGCAGAAGCATATACATTATCTGTGTCTTTTGTTAATCTATCATGTTCTTTAAGAATTTGTTTCTGTGTCATTTCCTTTGTTAATTGTTTTGCATATTCAGGACCAAATGCTAATCTATAAACTTCTTCTGCTGACATAACCCCAGTTCCAGCTGCTGTTTTTACTAATTCATTTACAAAGTTAGCAACAAGTTTACCTGTAGGTTTTTTATTTACTAAAGCTTCAAATTGCTTCTTTAATGTTTCCCATGTCATAAACTTTTTACCATCTTGAGTGATGTTTCCTTTGTTATGTTCACCCATCTGATCCAGGCTAAATCCTTTTGTTACATCATAATCGCCTTTGCCTCTATCAGCACCAAGTTTCCTAAGTGCTGCAACAACTGCAGAGGTTTTCTTTTCTTTGCCTTTATCTTCCTTTTCTTCTTTATCTTCTTTTTTCTCTTTCTTTCCTTTTTCCTCTTTTTCTTCTGCCTCTCCTATTTCTTCTGCCTCTCCTATTTCTTCCTCTGCTTCTCCTATTTCTTCTTCTGCTTCTCCTATTTCTTCTTCTGCTTTTCCTATCTCTTCCTCTGCTTCTCCTATTTCATTTTCAATAAGAGGAGTAGTACCTGAATTTGAAGAAAGTACCATATCTACTAACTGATCAACTTTAGCCTGAATTTCTGGGTCAGAAATTGATGCTTTAATTTCTTCTGCAAGTTTATTTGCATCAGGCTGTTCACTCTGGCCTTCCATTGCAAGACCCATATCACTTATAGGTGTAAGTGCTTCTGCTGCATCAGAAATTGCTTCTGGAGCATTATCTTTATCAGTTTCTACTGCTTCCTCAGCATCTTGAATAGCTTCTACTGCTCTTTTAAATAATCTAGAAACTGAAGCTACTTTTGTTAATTTACCAAGACCTTCTTTAAGAGAAGCATAAATATCTTTAAGAGTCTCAAGTTTCACTCTCATATCTGCTTTCTCTTCGGCTGTTTTTATAGAAGACGCGTGTTCTGCAGCAAGTTTATCAAAAGTATCACCAAGTAAATTTCTTGCTGTAGTTTCTAATCCACTTTCTTTGATATCTTCCTTAATTAATTCACCAAATTTATCACTCTTTAATTCTGCTAATGCTTCTGGACTAATAGGATGATTGCCTGTGATATCTTCTACAGAAGCGATCACTATTGGAATTCCAGTTGCTTTTTCTGAAATAACCCATGCATTAGATGCGTGTGAAAATTTAACATCTACTTTGTCTGCTGCTCTTAAATACTCTTCTCTCTTCTTCTGCAATTCTTTCGTACGACGTTCCTGTTCGCTCTGACCTTTTTTATTGTCAGCTAATTCTTTATCCAAAACATCATTGTCCCATTGATCGTGTTTTGGAGCATACGATTCTCTAAGATCTTCCGGAGCTTTCGTATTATACTTGTCAGTTCCTGCGGTTTTTGGATAAAGTCTTGTTTCTGGATTAATTCTCTTTTCTGTCTGGCTCATTCTTTTAGCCTCCTCTGATTTAGATTGTTCAACGTATTTTTCGTCTTCTTTAAAAACTTTCTCACCTTGAGGATCTGGTTTTGCTTTATCACCAGTGCCCAAATAATAAGAAGTTTTTAAAACATTTTCGACAAATGCCCCGTAATGAGGAAGACGTTTTTTTAATTCCTCAATTTCCTTTGAAACTGGGTCCATAGTGTCAACCTCCATAGATTTTTGACTAGCTGTTTTTATAGGTAGATTTGCTTCAAGATGACCTATATTTGCTAAAATTATATTTTGGTCTAATGGTGAAAAATCTGAAGCCTTTACTCTAGCCACGGCTTCATCATAAGACATTCCACCACTTTTAACTGTATCTATAAGTGCTCTCTCAAAAATTTCTCTTTCTTTCATAACAGCTTGCTTTTGCATCTGAGCCGCTTCTTCTGGATTAGCAATAGATCTGTTTTCTAAATAATTAAAAATTTGAGTAATCTTATCTTTTAAGTCCATTGTTTTCCTCTAAATTTTGAGTTTTAGTACATTCACACGGATTTTTACCGCATTTAGGACATACATTACTAATACTATTAACCTCACTGGTCTTTACAATTTTACCATCTTTAACATCCATTATCTTTGTGATAATACTGTCACCAACTTTTGTAAATGCCATTTATAAACTCCAATTTACTCGTGGAAAATGTTTAAATTGTTCCGCTAAAGACTCTTCTAAAGTCTCTCCTTGAGATTCATCTACTAAAAATCTAATTAAATCTTCAAACTCTTCGCTAACTCTCAAAAGATCTTCAAAAGCTATCGTAGATTTATCACTTGGCTTTCTTATTTTAATCGCTTTCCAGCCAGTTGGTTTTGGAAAGCTACGTTCTATCGCTACTAGACTCTCTCCATCGTTTGGATGCTCATTATCAAGATAAGGCCCAAAACCTAATCCCTGTTGATTAGGACTAGTAGGCATCTCATCCATTACTTCTGCACGTTTTATAGAATTTATAGTATAACCTATCAATTTAAGACTCCTTTTCAAAAATACACTCTAATATATATTAGGGGTGGGGTGTGGGTGGGGGTATGGGGAAAAATATGAGAAAAAATCAGTTAGGCGGCTCTTTTGAGCCGCCTATAATGCTTATTTATATTTTTTATTTAAAACTTCCAGCATTTCCGCAGCAACGTCCACATTAGGACAAAATATAAAATCCTTTTTTTCTGGAGATAAAATAATACAAGGCATAAATACCGTCGGAGGATGGAACCCTAAATGAGCAGCATATGGATCCAAAAGTTTATAAGTAGAGGTTTGAATAGCCAAACGAGGACGACCTCTATATGAAAAGAGTTCAGCCGCTCCTTCGTGTTTATGGGCTAACATAACGACATCTATATCTTCATACATACCTTCTCGGAGTAGTTTTTTAGCTCCAGCCGTTAGATGTACAGATGATTGACCACGAAAACTATGTCTAGCTAAAATATTATACTGTTGTTTTCCCAGATATAATTCACAACGAACTTCTTCACCACCATAAAATACTCCGTAATCGTCCCACATTTTATTGGACCAATCAATTCCAGTAGCTTTTTTAAGTCTGTTAGAAACGTGATTATCTTTTGTAACAAACAAAATCTTGGCTTTAGGATCTTTTAGCATACTCAAAAGATGCTGTAACATATACAATTGCTGTTTTGGGCTACTAACTGCATTAATAATGGCACCTAGATGCTTTTCGTTAATAAAATTATCAATAGCATCGCCTAAGAAAGCTATAAACATATTTGGTGTTTTTGCTATCACGTTCATATCATGCTGAAGTCGTTTATAGTCTACTCCTTCATGCCCTATATGAAAATCAGATAATGCTGTTATCCCGACATAACGAGGTTTCCATTTGAATTTACAAATAGAATCGGCTTTAAAATTATGCATATAATCTTCAGATAATTCTGAAATATGTTCAAACAGTTTAGCACCTATTTCGGCTGAACTTTTTTTATCTATAAGTATCCTGGTAAAATCTTCAATTTGTTCTTCAGTCTCTCTCTGCTCAATAGATTTAGGTTCTAAAACTGGATCAAATTTTTTCAAATTACGAAGTACATAAACGACGTGCTTCTTTGGAATTTTTAAGACTTCAGAAATAACTTCTGGGGAATTTCCTTTGTTGATAAGAGCCTGAATTGCTCGGACTTCAACTGCGGACAGCTGAGTAGATTTTTTCATTTTCGTTCCTCCTTGGTTTTATTCTATACTGGACGTAGAAGTTGTAAACTGACCCAATAGAACAACCGAAAACTGTGGCGATTTCACGCCATGTCATGGTCTTACGTAAACGGTCAATCAACTCATAGTCCCTATCTGTAAAAAATGGAGTTTTATTTTCTCTAACACGAATTCCATATCTATTTAAAATATAAACAACATATTGTGGTGTTCTTTTTACTATAGAACTAATAACATATGGATCACGAACCCCTTGTTTCCAAAGTGCAAATACTGTAGTTCTAACCTTAGAACCTCTCATTAATGCTACGTTTCCTATTCGTACTGAATTTAGTATTTTTCGGAGTTTAGCATAAACTTTATCTTTAGAGACATTTAGAGTTTTACTTAAAGTTTTAACACTTGGTATATTTTCTACTGAATCCGCCTTAATCCGAGCTCTTAAAATCATTTGTTCTTCAATCTTATCTCTATACAGTTTCACAATTATCTGATAATTATTAAGAGCACGTAAGCCACGAATTCCATATTTTTTCTTAATTTGATCAAAAGTAAGATGATTTTGTAATACATCTTTAGCTACTTTTGTAGCAAACTTATATGGAACTAATTTACTTCCTCCTAACAGAAAACTCAATCGCTGTCTATCTATTTTTGCGATTGAACAGGCTGCTCGTTTTGACTTTCCTTGGGCTAATAAATACAAAGCTTTGTTTAATCGTGAACTCCCAATAACAGGTCCATAAAATGCCATAATCTCCTCCTTTCAGGTTAGAAAAAATTAAGATAAACCTTTATAGAATTCTGCTAATAATTCTAATTGTTGTTCTTCCGGTAAATCAGCCGGAACCTTATGAGTTTTTTTATAAACAAATTTTCTAAAAAGAGGATCTCTATAAAACTGAAGTCCTAATCCTAAAAGATAGTCTATAGGATCAAGCATAGGACCTACTTTACCTGTTTTAACTGTTTTACTATCACCAGATTTTTTTAATGATTCAAGTGTCTTTTTAATATTTTGCATGGTATCCTCCTATTTTATAAATTAATTAATGTATAGTATAATTTAATTTCTACAGTCACTGGGGTCGGATCAGTTGTTCTACTTGGATTAACAGCCCAAATCTTTTGAATACTTCCACTTGTTGGACCCTCAACCATCATCATACGTTCTATACGTATAGGAACAGCAGTAATTGGATCTACTGGATTTGTCGGAGTAGGGTCATTTTCAAACCATAAATATACCGGAGAAGTAACTTCAATAAGCATATAACGAGCTTTACGTCCATTTGGGGCAACTCCAGAAATAGGGGCACTGACATCAAAAATTTTAACTGGTGTGTCTAAAGTCCATGTAGCAGCAGAACTAGGAGCAATAAAAATCCTATCCTTATCATCTATCGGAGTTGAACTATCTGTAAAATTAATCTCTCTGTCTACTGATGGATACGTATCAGTATCTTCCGTAAACGTTACATGATACTTGTGATTAACAATTGCCATTTCTCTTTCCTCCTTATTTTTTAAAAAATTTTAGGTTAATATAACTACCTTTTGATTTTACAATAATAGCCGATTTTGGATCAAATTCCATAATATTATTAACTGGTATAGCAGCTAAACCTGTTTTCTTATGTAAAGAATAAGGAACTCTAATAGAGCCACCAGGATGATAAATTGTAATATCTAACCTGGTCTCATCATTTCTAGTGGGTAATTCTAATTTTACTTTAGGATCTTTCTTTTGAATTAAAAAATTTTCAAGTGCCTTTCTAAGTTCTTGACGCATTTCAGTGACATTCATCTCTTTTCTCCAATTTAGATATATATGAAATCCTCTATTCCCACTAAAATAAACCTGAATGTTATCTAAAATATCATTAAAAGCTTCCTTTAAAAAATCTACTAATTCTTGGGTTAGTTTTTTAGTATCTTCAAATGGTACTTCCGGTCTTGGATCTACATCTACAAGACCAAATTTTTCTTCGTCTTTTAATATTCTATGAACTTCAATAGTTCTACCTGTATTTAATTTATTATTAAAATCTTCAATATTTGAAATAGTAAGAGTTCCATCAGCTGGGTCGTTCTTTCTAATTATATCTCCAGCAGGTGTTCTTATCACAATCATTACTGGTTTATCTTTTAGCTGTTCAACAATTTGATTTGCATACTTATTATAATAATCAAAAACTTGTTGTTCTGTCAATCCTTGCGTATAATATTCATTTGGTTTGAACACTATTGTATCTGGATGTTCTAAAGACGCTTTTTTTAATTTAGCTTTTGCATCTTTATGGTCTTTTATAATCTTTTTAATACGATCTATAATATTTCTTGGCCAGTTTTCATTATATTTAACATTAATGCTACGATCATCTATAAAAACTGAAGCTGTACTAGGTTTTACATTTGTAATTTTATCAAATGGAATATCACGATCACGTAGAAATTTTTCAATTTTTGCTTTATCACCTGGTCTAGTAGTAAGCCTTGCAGTAAAAATTACAATACGATAACCAGCATCGTGTAATTTACGCACCAATTCTACATTTGCTTCAATAGGTTTGCCAAGAAACGGAAATCTATCTTCTATTAAAGTTCCATCTAAATCTATGGCAATTTCAGCTGCCTTGGATATTTTCATATCTACACCTCGCAATGAGTTATTAAAGAAATTCATGACTATTCTCCAGGTGTACCAAATGCTGTTGATTCTGGACCTTCACCGCCACCACCTAAACCTTCTAAGCCACCACCAAGACCTCCAAGTTCTGGTCCGCCTTCTCCTCCTCCACCTAGACCTTCTAAACCTCCTCCCCCACCTAAATCACCCAAACCTCCACCTCCACCTAAACCTCCAAGTCCGCCTCCCAAACCTCCACCTAAACCTCCACCTAAACCTCCTAAACCACCAGCTCCACCTTCTTCTCCTTTAGCCATTGCTTTGGCTTTTTCTTTTTGTGCTTGTTGAGCAATACGTTCTGTCTGAATAAGTTCCTGTTGCTCATCATAATCAAAACCGAGTTCCGTAACAACAGTTCTATCAGAAATAAGTTTTTTCTCTGACTGATTGAGTTCAATAACTTTATTTCTCCAAGCATCATCTTTATTAAAATCCATACGAGACCATTTAATCTGTGGTACATCATATCCACCTTCTTTATTTTTGAAACCATGCATAATAGAAATAGGAAGGAAAAATTTATTCTTAAGCCATCTCTCAATAACATTTCTAAAATAAACATAACGCTTCTGAAGAATTTCATAAGCTACTTGTGCGTTTGCATATGTATTGAAATGTGTACCAATTTTACCATTACGTCTCGTTATAAAAGCACCTGATGGCATTTTAAAACACCATACATAATCTTTATAGCCATCTAGTTTACTTATATGTTCTGCACTAGCTAATCCTGGCGTAACAATATCTGGGGAATTCGTTGAGTAATATACACGCCATAACCCAGAAGTTCCACTATAAGGATCCCATCTCTTAGTTGGCAAATATCCTACCTTTAAAATAAGTTCTTGTATAGAATCAGCCAATTTCTCAGAACAAGTAGAGTACGCATAATAATGCCCTCTCTTCTTATGTGAATAACGAATATGTCTATCTCCAGACATCAATGTTTGTAAAAGTAAACTTAAATATTCTTTCGGCCACATTAAATAGTCTTGTGGAATATATTTAGTATACGAATTTATTTGAACTACATCAAATAATTCTTCTAAATATTCTACTAACTCTTTTGAATAAATAATAAAATCATAGCTTTCCGATCCTTTTGGAGATTTCTCTATGATAGAATAAGTAAATTCCATAGCCTTTAGCGTTTCCTCTATATCTGCAAATGTTTCTGGATTTCTTAATTTACTCTGTGGTATACGTATTTGATAAGTAAAACTATTGGGTCCGTTCTCGTGTTCTGATTTATTATAACTAATATAACCTTCTGAAATAAAATAGCCCAAAAATTTCATCCAAATTTTTGGATCTATAATCTTATCACCAATTACTATAGGTTTTGGTTCAATTGGACTTTCCCATTCTAAATGTCCACAAAATTTATCTCCTAAACGTACCTCTTGTGCAGGAATCTTTATCCATTTACCGTCACGCAAAACGTGCATATTATGGTCTGCAGTTACACAAACATCTATATGCTGAGTTTCAAAATGGATCATATCTTTTTTACCATCATTTAACCAATAATGCCGCTCTTCTGGAAGTTCATAGTCTATTTTATGAGTTTCAGGATCAAAAACTGCTATCCTTTCATTTTCTAAAACTTCCTCATATTTCTTCCATCCATTTTCAGTTAATACTTCCGTTTGACAATCATAACACGGACCATCACCAGATGTCATAGCTTTAGAAGCAAATAAACCTGTCAATACGTTATTTTGTATTTGCTCTAAATATGAATGAACATCTAGAATCTGTCCAGTTGCACCCTTATAATCTACTTCTAATCCTTCGTGTGTTATAATACTAAAATTCGGATCGTTCTGTGCTTCTTCAATAATTCCTTGCCATATTGCTAATTCATCAGAACTTGGATAATATTCTTTATTAACTCCACCAATCTTGAATATCTTTAATGGAGTAATATGGTTTTGAGCAATAACAAATAATACTTCTCTGAATGCATCACGTAACATAAGTTCTTTCCAAACTCTTTGAATAATAGAAGTTCCACGTAAATCGTGTGGAACGGTCTTTTTAAGAATATGAGATATATTTCTTGATGATAATGGAATATTCTCACCTTTTAAAACATATTCCAAAACTCCTCTCGGAATTTGTTCACGCAATACTGCATCCGCTGGGTGTGTAGAAGTAACAATTCTCTTTAATTCAGCATCAGGAATTAAAGTAATAATTGGTTTATCCATAAATATGGTTCTTCGAACTTCCATTAAATCAGGATTAAATATAGTTGCTCTGCTCCACATCATAGTATTTTTATCCCATTCTAAGAACGGAAATGCTTCCCCATAAACCCAATATTCTAACCCAACCCCTAATACTATGTTTAATAAATCTACACGATCAGCTGCACGAATCATTAGACGTTCTAGATCTTTATTTTTTGAAATAATATCAAATCCACCAAGTGGATAATAAGTATGTAAATCAATAATATTCCCAACCCAATAATCTGTTTCATAATAATGCCTGTTGTAGGCGTTCATTGTCTTTCTATCTTTTGGCAACATTAAATTGGATTCTTGGTATAATGGACTGAACGGCTTCATAGCCATACGGCTAACCTGTCCACCACTAAGTGCTACTGGAGGCATACCAACAGAATCCGATCCTGTACCATATCCAAATACTGAAGCTTTACGTGTAAATCCTTGATTGCCTCTTGCAAGTTTCTGTGAAGCTATCTTTTTGTAAAAATTTGACTGTCCTTGAGGAGTAGAACTATTTATATACATATATTAGAACCTCCGGTTGATTATTCACCCATTGTGCGTCTAATGGATCTACTAAGAACTCCTAATGGATTACCCATTTGTGCTCTATATTTTAATTCTTCCAATGAATGCCCAGTTAATAAAGGATATGCTCTAGGACGCATACTTTCTCCACCTACTACAGGTAGATCTGAATGCTCTAAAGCATTAGAATCGTGTAACGCAGCTAAACGTAAAAAATTGATTGCGTGAACTGCATCTACTTTATTTTTCTTTCCTCTTACTTTCTGAAAATGTTTATGGACATGATTATGCGTTTCTTGTAAAGTTATTTCATAGTTCTTAAAATGTTCTATAAATCTTTCTGTATATTGATTTCGAGCAATATGTATTTTATCCTGCTGCATCGCAGAATAAAGCTCTTCTAATGAATAATCTATATTAGCTTTTATAAGACCAGATTTTATTTCTGATTTAGTATCAATTAAAGTAAGCGATGATCCTGGAAGATATTTGCAACGCAAAAATCTAGTAGGAAACTTTGAATATAAACGCAAACATTGATTTTTGCCATATCCACTATCAGCTACACATAATTTAACACGACGCTGCTCCATTAATTGTGCAACTCTATCAGCTTTTTCTATATCATCTTGCATATCTATAACTTCCATATAATTAACAAATAAAACTCCGTTTTCTGTTAATGTACCATCAGCATAAATAGTATAACATTGTGTCGGGTCATCTTCCAAAGCACTCCATCCACCCCAGTCAACTCCAGCATAAACTGGACGAGAAATAGGAATAATAATATTATAAGGCAAATCTCGCTTAAAAGCACGTTCAATAGCTTCTGTCGGAGGTTTTTGAGAAATACCAGCGTAAAATTCTCCTAAAATTTCGTTTTTTAAATATTTCTCAACGTTAATTCCAGCTTCCTGCTTTTCCTTTATGTTTTGGTCCAGTTTTTCTTTAGACTTCCAAGGAACATAAAGCTGTGATAAATGATAACCTATATATAAGGCATTTGGATTACCTAATGGTATCCACTTCCCGTGCGGAATTAGTGCTCTTTTGTCTTCTTCGTGATGGCAATTCGGACATTGAACTTTAAATCCTGTAGTTAATAAATCAAATTTCAATACAAACCAATGTTTACACGATGGACATTGTAAATGATAATAATGCTGAGTTGAACTCTTCCATTTTCTTTCAAAATTAGTCTCTGTATATTTCGGAGTACCTAAAGCTATATCTAAACCCCAAGCAGAATGGCTTAAAACTTCGTCTATATTGCTTTCTGCATTTTCATCAAAATCCTGATACTCATCTTTTATTAACATATCTGCGGAAATACTACGTATCCTATTTCCTTCATCTGATGCTGATTCTAAATAGATAGTAGATCCATTCGAAAACTGTTTCATTTTAACTGTAAACGTTCCTTCAATATCCTCCTGTTTGGCTAAAGGATTTAAAATATCTGGATTACGTTTATATCTTAGTAACGGAGAAATTTTTTCTCCAGAAAATTTCTTCATCTGTTCAAGAGCAGGAGTAACATATAACGTTTTAAAATATGGATATGTCTCTGTAAAATACGCTATAATATTACTCATCGTGGTTGACATCTCAACCTGACGACCTTTTACAATAACCATAGGCTTCTTTATTTTAGGCAAAGTAAATGCTATGGTATAATAAATACCACGAATATAATGGCGAGCATTTTCTAGTTTATCATCTATTAAAGTAAAATGCTTGCCATTTAATTCAAAATTCTTCTCTATAAAATATATTGGGTCTAGTTCTTGGAGCATAGAATTAATGTTTTTTTCTAAATTCCTCTACAAATTTAATTTTTTTATCTTTAGAAGATTGCTTCAAATATTTAATTTCGTCTAAAGATAATTTAAACTTTCCACTTAAATCAGCAATAGCCTCTTCAAAAGAACTATATGTATACGGGTCCTCCATTGCTTCATCTAATAAGGCATCTAAAAAAGCTTTGCGTTTAAGTTGATTAGAATTAGGATCTGATTTTGTTGCTGGTTTAACTCTAGAATACTTTGTGTTAATTCTTTTGATTTCCGACATCTTCTTTTCCTCCTGTTGGTTTTCCAATAAAATTTTGGATATAATTTTTAATGCGTTCTTTTACAGTAAGTTTTTTTGGTTCATTATGTGAAGGACGATTCCTAAATTCAGTATTTAGATATTCATCCTTTGAATCATATTCGTCAATAGGCAAAAGACGGTCAAGTTTAACTGGATTTTCAAATCCTAACGGAGCTGCCATACTTTCTCCGACTGGTGGCCTATTTGATTGATCATTTGTAATTGCTTCACGATTTCCTTTCTTTTCTCTTCTACGTACATCTCTGAGATAAAGATTATAGATATACCTAATTAGAGCCATTTTAGACATAGATTTAGATTTTTTAAGAATGCGTAATCCTGCTTGTACTGAAGTTGTCTTTACTACTATATCCTCTACAATATTGATCAATTCCTCCTGAGATAACTTTGATAAATCTTGATTTTTAGCATATTTCTCAACAATAACATAAAGAGGTTCAAATTTTCTATTTGCTTGACGTAATTTGTCTACAGCAGCCTTAATTTCTGCATTATTTCCTACTTTAATTTTTTTAGTTAATTCCATATGTTCTTCTGCAGTAAGAGGACGACCAACTAAAAACTCTAACTTCTTAAGAAGCAAAGCCTTGGGAGTGAGCAGCATTTAGTAACCCTCCAGTTTATCGTTTGTTAAATTTGGTATTCCAACTCCAAGAGAAGATCCTCCTTCTCCTTGTAAATCTGGATCCATTTGTGTATCTCTATCAGTAACTTGCATCTGGTTAACATAATCCGTATCTTGGTGAGGATTATATTCCTTTTTTCTCAAAGAGTCTAATATTCTTTTTCTGGATTTTCCAGAATATTGTTTTTGAATCTCCCAAAGCTTTTTTAATGAATCAGGATTAACATTCATGTTAATTCCACCGTAACTGGAGTTCCATTGCGAAGTTCTAAACGATATTTTTTACCGTTTACTTTGTCTCGTATAATAATATGAGGAACTTCAATATCAACATTGTCCTCTACTGTTCTAGATTCATCTGTACGAACACTTTTATCATATAAATCTTTAGTTCCGTGTGCTAAGGCTAATTTTTGTTCTTCTATTCCAGCTCCATCTGCTATCTCTGCATTTGTTATAGTTTTATCCATAATCTGTCTACTTCCACGTATTTTAGCATTATATTTAGCCATATTTTCCTCCTATTTAGACTGTATAATAAATTATTAAAGTATCTCCAACTGATGGAGGATCTGAAAATACCACATCAGCACCACTAAGAATATAATCTGTATTATAAGTTAAAACACTTCCGTTTAAAACTACTATGGTCGCTTCTGGTTGTGATGGTGCCTCAGGCAATGTAAATATTATATTAGTTCCATTAATTGCTCCAGTACCATCATATACTTTATGTGTATGATTTGCTCCGCTTTCAATTGCGATAAGCCTATCTGCTAGTGTTGAAAATGTTCCTCCTGGATTTAAACCGAGAGCTTTTTCAATCGCTGTAATAGCATCTAATATTGCTTGAAATGGAATATCTGCAATTGGTGTCCCGGTAGTTATATAAGTAATAGTTACCGAAACAGGTAATGGTGTTGGACCAAATACAATCTGGTTTGATTTATAATAGACTCTAAACTGTCCAGTAGCCGGAATGGCAACAACTTCCACATAACCAGGAATAGACACGCCTCTTAAAATTGGATATGTTGTAAAAACTGTAATTGGAGCTGCCGATGCAGGAATATTAATAACTTCTGTTATCGTATCTCCAGTCTTTTTTACAGGTACAAAACTGTCATAATTTGTAGGGTAACCCATAGTTTTACTCCTTTTTTATAAAGTATACAAAATATCTAATGTTCTGTCAAGAGTCTATTCTTAAAAATTTCGGGATGCTTTAATCTTACATATTCCTCAACAAAAGTCTTGGCTTGGTCCTTTGTTAATTGTGGATTTTCTAGTTGCAAATCTACAAGAGCTTTATGTACATCACGTATCCACCTTCCAGGCGGACTATTAAACATTTCCATTAGTTCATTCCCATCAATAAGAGGTTTATTCAACTGTTCAACCGTAATAGGTTGATGTCTTAACTTTTCTAATCTTTCTTTAAATTCTTGAAATCTAGCTTCGGCTTCTTCATTTCTAACTCCAGAACCTTTTCTATCAGCTTCTGCTAAATCATATATGAAATCTATCAAATGACCAATATCTAATAAGAATCTTCTTAATGATTTATCTCCTTGTTCGCTAGTATACATATGAGGCACCATATGATATTGGATCAATTTACTAACATCTTCTATCATTTCATTTGGAAATTTTAATCTTTGTAATATCTTCCTAGCCATATCAGCACCAACATTGTGATGATTTATAAAATGCACTACTCCTTTTTCTATGGTTCTTGTCAATGGTTTACCAATATCATGTAATAAAGCTGCTAATCTAGAAGTTATTTCTGGAGGAATGTTATCTAATGTTCGCATAATATGTTCAAAAGTAGGTTCCTCAAGATGATATTTAGAAACTTCCATCACTTTCTCTGTATCTTCAAGCTCCGGTATAATGTATTTTAAAAGACCAAGGTCTTTCATTAGCCTGATTGCCCTACTGGGTTTATCTGCTAAAATTATTTTTTTAAGTTCATCAGCAATTCGTTCTTTAGAAATTATATTAAGCCTATCAACATTCCTACGAATACCATCTAAAGTATTTGGATCAATTTTCATATCTTTAGTTATCATAAATCTGATAGCTCTAAGCATTCTTAATGGATCATCTTTGAAAACTGTATCTACATCAGGATTAGCAGATCTTATAACATCGTTTTTTAAATCTTCTAAACCGTGTCCCGTCGGATCTAATACTTGCTTGGTTGCAGGATCATACATTAATGTGTTAATAGTGAAATCTCTTCTTAAAGCATCCTGTTTTATATCTGCTTTAAAAACTTCAGGCTTTCTAGAATCAGGATTATACTTTTCTCCACGTGGCATAACTAATTCTACAGGAATACCATCAATAATCATTTTAGCAACGCCAAATTTTGCAGCCATTGGATCTATATCTGATACTTCTTTTTCAAACGTTACTGCATTTTTTCCAACGTTATTCTGTTCTAAAATAGAAGCAAATTCAACAGCTGGATTATCTCCTGGACCATCTACTAATATATCTAAATCTTTTGGAAAATATCCAGAAACTAAATCTCTAACAAATCCTCCAACTGGATAAATTTTATAGCCAGTTTTTTCTGCAACTCGTTGCATTTTTTCTATGATAGATGCATACGGTTCAGGTATTTCCACATCTGTATTAACTTTTTTAGACATTTTATATAAGGTAAAAGCTTGTTTAATTCCAGATATTATATCCATATTATGGCTCCTTAAATACACTAAAATATACTGTGCACGTATCGGATGAACAATCGTGCTCAGTTCCGTCTCTATTTTGTATAATTATTGTAAATTGCATAGAACCTGGTGTATATAATAGATACGTATCAGGTTGTATTCTATCACGACTTAATTTTGCTTTCCATTGTCCATCAGGAAAATATATTGCAGATTCTGGTGGTAAAGTAACAACTTTTTTACCATTTGATGAATCCATTAAAATAGAACCATGATATACAGTACCAGTAGTTCTCCACCATATATCATATGGAGTAGGTGTTAAAGTAACTGTAACTGTTGGTGTTATAGTTGCTGTTAGAAAAAGTGTAGGAGTAAGAGTCGGAGTAATTGTATTGGTAGCAGTATTTCTAGGTGTAAATGTTTTAGTAACAGTAGGTGTTATTGTAACAGTAGGCGTTATTGTAGGAGTTCCAGGAATTAAATACCACGCATCTCTAAGACTAGAATTAGAGCCAACACCAGCATAACCTCCTTGGATCCACATTCTTCCGTCAAAAATAGTTGCGCCAAATCTGGAACGTCCTGTATAAGTATGATCTGTAATATATTGTGTCCAATTTATTCCATCAGTTGAATACCAAGTATCATTATAATAAGTATTACTACTCTCTCCACCAATTAACCACATTTTATTTTGAAATACTAAAGCTTTTGCATGCTCTCTCTTTCCGAAGGCTGCAGAACTTGTAGCCAATGTCCAGGAAACTCCATCTGATGAATAATATACGTTTTGTGTCCCAGATCCATATGCATAATTTCCGCCAATTAACCATATTTTATTATTATAAACACACGCCGCAGGTGCATATGCATTCTGTCCAAATTCTGCATTTAATGTAACCGTTTCCCAATCTATTCCATTTGAAGAACGAAAAACTGATGCTTGTCCAGCTCCCGTACCAGCATCTCCACCACCAATTACATATATATAGTTATTAAAAACTACAACGCCTGGAGCAGCTACGCCTAATGGTAAACGTGATTCCCATTTAATATTAGATCCAGTTGAAGAATATACAGAATTTGTAAGACCAGAACTATCAACTCCGCCAATCATCCATAGTTTATTATTAAAAGTTGTATAACCAAAAGAATATTTATAACTAAGAGTATTAGATGAACATACAAATTCCCAATCAGAACCATTTGGAGACTTCCGTATATCTTTAAGAAAAATATCATAATTATATCCTAATGCAACAAACATCCATCCTGGTGATCCAATTTCACTTCCATCAATTAATGCATGACCAGATCTGCCTGGTATATCCGAAGATGGTGTAGGAACTTGTACCCAATCATTAAAAGTAACTGGTGTTAAATTTGGAGTCCAAGTTGGTGTAATAGTTGGAGTTATAGTTGGAGTAAAATTATCTGCAATAAAAACATCGTTAATTGGATAATATGTATCAGAATCTGTAGTTCCACCTATTCTAAATAATTTTCCTAATGCAGCAAGCAATCGTTCTCCCCATGTTGGTTTTGGCGCGTGAGCATCATAGGTCCAAGTTAACATAGATCCACCAATACCATAAGTACCAATCATAGTATATGGATATGGATAGGGATAGGGATTACCAGAAAAATAAACTTTATCATTTAAATTTACAGCATTTCCATAAGCCATTGGAGGACCCGGCCAATATTCTGAACCCCAAGTACCAAGAGTGCCACTAACTCCTATTGGAGCATAATAATGTATATTTGTAACATCAATTGCAGATTTTGATAATCCACCATAATAATGTAAATATCCATTATAAACCGAACCACTACCTCCATAACTAAGGAATGGAACAGTATTGGTCCACGAATCAACAATAGTACTTCCACTTACTTTAACATAAGTTATATTAGATGTAGCTGGAGATATATCAGACCCATAAGCAATAGCAGATACAATTTGTGTATTTAAATTACTATCAATCATTATAATCTGTGTATTAGTACCTAAATAATATTTTCCATTTTTAAACATAGAGTGATGATTAAGATAAGGTTCATAAATCATAGTATAACTAGCACTATCAATATAAGACCCTGTATCTGCTCGAACTCTATAAATACCGTAGGTACTAGAATAAACCGGAATAATAGCTATAACAGGGTATGAAAAATTAACATTATCATATATACCAAAATAAGCAATTCCTGGATTTGAAATATTTACTGTCCATTTACGGTTCAAATTTAAATCATATGCTCCTAATATAGGATAACTCTGATTAGTATCAGAAATACCAGATCCTACAGCATAAATTGTATCAGCTACAACTGTAATACCATAATAAGCAGACCCGGAATATGTCATATTTTGATCTGAAAATGAAGTTATACAATTACCATTAAGGTCTAATTTAACTAAAATATTATGATATATCAAATTAGGATTAGTAGAAACTGTATATCCAACTGCATATAAAGTATTACCATAAGCTTCAATATCATTAAGCTGTGTATAAGAATCAGCTAAATTATAACTCTTTACAAATTTTGTATTAAGATTAGAATCTGCTTTTATTATATATCCTAAAGAACCAGTATACCCACATAAATATACATTATCATTATAATCTTTAGTTATATTCATAAGATATATACCATTAGTTAAAACATCTGATGTTCTAGATATCGTGTTTCCATTAAAATCAATTTTTAAAAATTTATACCCAACTGTAAGACCAATTATAGGATCATATAAAGAACCACCTATAATATACCCATCAGAAACTTTAACTACATCTGCAACAGAAAATATATTTTCTCCAGTAATTACTCTACAAGGTTCAATCTCATTATCATTATTATCGTGAGTACGCATAGCAATAGCATAAGAATTAGAACGATACTCAGTATATGGATCATATGAATAAAAAAATGAATATGAATTAGTCTGTTGGGCAAATCCACACCAATTACTCCAATCATTTTCTCCTAAAACTGCACCACCGATAATATAGTAACTGTTATCATCTGGATTCTGAATTATTGTCCTCATTGTATACGGATGGTCTTTATAAAATGGTAAATCTCCTATTTTGGAAAAACTACCTATAACATTATTAATAATATTTGCTCTATAAACTCCTTGTAAACTTCTAGATCCAGATACATAATCACTACGATCGGGAAAATAATAAATACTATTACCATACATAAATGCAGATTGATATTTTCCTCCACCTAAAGGCAACTTCGTTCCAAGCACTGAAACTGGAGATGATAAATCCAAAGGAAATTTATATATTGTATCTGAAGAAGCAGACATAGTGTTTCCAGTACCTAAAAGGTAAACATAACCATTATAAGAAACTATGGCATTAGCCATAGTACTAACACCTTGACCAGCAGAATTGGTCATATTTGTATAAGTTTCCCAAGTTAAACTAAAACTTGTAGAAGCTATCAATAAGAAAAAGAAAGTTAAAATTTTTCTCATATGGAATCCTCGCTAAAAATTGTATTGCTTAATATCATAGTCAATAAATACATCCAAGATAGCATTAGTTCCAGAACAATCTACTGTATTGCCGTTATCATCAATTATACTTATTATAACAGAATTGTCAAGTTTATAAAAAGTTATCTTTGCATTATTTGGCATTTGCCGGGCTTGAATCTGAACATTATATTTTTTTGCCTCCCAAGGAAAATCTTGTCTCCACGTTACTATACCAGTTCCAGTAGAAGATGAAATTACTGTATTTATAATTTTATGAGTATTAGAAGACCAAATAACTTCACCTGGAGTTATAGTCGGAGTCACAGTTAAAGTAGGAGTTAATGTAATAGTACTAGTAGAAGTAATTGTAGGAGTTGCAATATTACATATTACAGTTCCACAAGGCCAAATTCCACTAAATGCATCAATCCAATGTCCATATATATCCTGAATAGCATTTGTATCGTTTGGTCCAAGTTTTCCTTCACACAATTTAGTTTCTGTATTATTTAAAATAGATAAGTCTACATACTGATAATCAATAGCAGAATTTATATCAGAACCTAAATTTAATGATAACATACTGGAGTAATCATAGGATTGATCAAAATTCGAATTATCTTTATACTGTATCCATCCAACTACAGCAGTATTAGAAACCGGAGCCATATATCCACCATATGGAATTGTCTCTGTTCCATTATATTTAATACTTATTTTTATAGTAGCACGTCTCTGAATTCCATAAGAATAACCACAATCTATAGGAGATATATCAGAAATATCATAAAGATCCCACCTACCAATTAGTGTAATCAATGTACCATTCTGATCATAAATTCCACAACTTCCTACATTAGAATAAAAATCTATAGAACTAGCTGGTTTGGTAGAATTAATATAAAATGTAACTAAATAACTAGATAAAGGCATAGGTACTTGATCTGGATTGGTATTTCTAAGTTGAAACGCCCATTTTATTTTATTAGATTCTTGCGAAACACTCCAAACTCTTAAATCTCCTTGGTTAGCCGTGGTTGGAGTTATAGTAGGTGTTATTGTTTGAGTTATGGTAGGAGTAATTGTAGAAGTTATAGTAGAAGTTATTGTAGAAGTTATTGTAGAAGTTATTGTAGAAGTTATTGTAGAAGTTATGGTAGGAGTAATCGTAGGAGTTATAATTTGAGTTATGGTAGGAGTTATGGTAGGAGTTATAGTAGAAGTTATTGTTTGAGTTATTGTAGGAGTAATTGTAGAAGTTATAGTTTGAGTTATGGTAGAAGTTATGGTTTGAGTTATGGTAGGAGTTATAGTAGGAGTTATAGTTTGAGTTATGGTAGAAGTTATAGTTATAGTAGAAGTTATGGTTTTAGTTATAGTAGAAGTTATTGTTTGAGTTATAGTAGGAGTTATAGTTTGAGTTATGGTAGAAGTTATAGTTATAGTAGAAGTTATGGTTTTAGTTATAGTAGAAGTTATTGTTTGAGTTATTGTAGGAGTAATTGTAGAAGTTATAGTTTGAGTTATGGTAGAAGTTATTGTTTGAGTTATAGTAGGAGTTATAGTTTGAGTTATGGTAGAAGTTATTGTTTGAGTTATAGTAGGAGTTATAGTTTGAGTTATGGTAGGAGTTATAGTAGGAGTATTAGTAGAAGCATTAGTAGGAGCAGCACAAGCGTTTTGATTGCAAGGTAATGCTCCGCTTTCTGTATCTACTGTTCCATTAGTATCGGTCCTTTCGCATACTTGATGCCAAGTTGTTCCACCATCGTCGCTGTAATATAAAATAAGCCATTTCCAGTTAATTCCTGGTGCTGTTGTTCCTAATACTGTATCATTATCTTGGCAAGAATAAGAATTCGCTTTATTTGAACTAATATCACTCCAATCACTTTTTCTTATTCTAAACCAATAATTTCCTGAACCTAATTGCACATAACCGCCATTTGCAGGAATATCTTCTGCTCCATTATATCTTGCTTCAAACATTCCATCTGCTTTCCTTTGTATACCATTTACCAAACCACAATCTACTGTATATGTTAAATTTGTAAACGTTATTGTAAAATTAGAACCAGTATTTGTATACCAACTTCCATCTGAATAATAAATTGAACCTTGTGTATTAGAACTATCATAAATCCAATTAGTGCTTCCGTCTCTAAAAAAATATCCAACTACTTTAAAATCACTTAATTTCACGTTGTAGGTTGCATAATTATAATAATTATACATAAAATTCATTGTTTGATTTGAAGGATTTGAAATTTTAAAATGCGTTAAATTAAAATACTCATTTCCTGCTCCAAAAACGATAATAGGTATAAAGAGGAATGAAATTATGAATTTGATTATTTTATTCATCTTAGAAACCTAATTCTATCAAATTGTGTCTTATAGCATCATATCGTGCAGAAGCTGTATTGCTACCAATTTCTTCAAAAATCATATAAGGCTTTAATTCTGAAGGAGCATTTTCGTATAATGCTCTCATCCAATATAAAAATGCCATTTCATTATTTTCAGTTGTATCACCATATAAACAAATCCAATAATAGCTAAAATTTTCATCATTTGTTCCAGTCGTAAATGCTTTGACATTTAAATTTTCTGGACTAACAACGTGCACTCCAATAGGAACTCTAAAATAAAATAAATATGGTTTCGGTAGAGTATTAGCATAAAGCAAACTATATATAAGTAAAAAAATTAGTATTAGCTTTTTCATTTATTTCTCCAAAAATTCAGGAGTGAATTTGGTTCTGTCAGTCCATTCGGTCTGTTTTCCTTTATTCCATTGCTTTATAGGCCTGAAATATCCAACGACTCTAGAATATATTTCGCATTCATAGACAGGCATATTTTTTAGCTTTTCCTCTAATTCTTTTATTTTTTCCTTCGGTGTTTCCTTCTTGTTTGAATTTGTAGTCATTGATAGCCTCCTTTTATTTCTATAGATAGTATCCAAAAATAGTAACTTCTAAATGACAATATCTTCCATCGTAACCTGTATTATTTTTAGCCGTTAAGAGTCTATCCTTGGGAAGATACACTAATTGCCAACCACTATTGGATATCTGTCCACTATCCGTACTAAAACCATATAAATCTACAGAATTAGTTTCTGGACTTCCATAATGCGGAATAAGATTTCCATTACTAGCAATATAACCACCCCATGCTACCCAAAAACCTCTATCAACACCCTCAGAAATAGTGGTAACTATACCAGTTACATTTAATCTAGTTCCCGGATAAAATATCACCCCTCCACCGCTAAAATTTGCACATATAACAGAACCTCCTTTAGGTACGTTGAATGAAAATATTTGACTTTTAAAATTTCCATTAATTTTTTCTTTTGTAACACTAAGATTCAAAATTTTATTTGTAGTTATAGCATTATCAGCAATTTCAACGTTCGTAATAGTCCCTGGTGTAATAAGCGCTGTTCCAGGAACACTCCGATCTACTAAAGCTTCATATCCTTTGAGTTTTGGTCCGGTATATGTTGTACTATTTGTAAATAATGAATTAGAATGCGTCAAGCTCTTAAGAGCATAATTAATTGTAACACTATTTTGAATTGACGCCGGATATCCAGGAGTTAATTTAGTAACAGTACAAAGTTTAAAATAAGGTTGTTTACTTGGAGAATTACCATATGCTACTTTATAAATATTTTTTTCTAGTACACTTTTAGAAGTACCTATAATATCAGGCCTAGTTTTTATACTTTCTACATCATCTTTATAAATCCAAATATCTCTACCTGATCCAATATTAGTTTGATCCCAGAATAAATCATTAGATATATCAGGAATTTGACCTTCTTCAATAATTAATAATTCACCATTTTCAGCTTTAGCCATACCACCGTGAATACGTACGCTTCCTTTTCCATAATCCCAACGATTATGTTCATAGTCGTATGATATATACTCTCCTTCCTGTTCAAGAGTTAAACCTGATATAACTCCGTCAGAAAACATATTTGATAAAGCCTGAACCATACTAGTAAGCTGAGTTTGCAAACTAAGTAAATCGTTTGTTTTTAATTTAACTCCATCTGGAAACGTAGGTCTTTTTCCATCAATATCCATAAAATAAACCTCCTAATATATTTTTACCAAGTAAACCCTGATCTATTTCTATATGCACGTATATTAACCACAGCAGGCGTAAAAGTACAACTTACTGGAATACCATATTTATCTACTACAGTAACTATAATATTATTTGTATCAAATTTTACTATCGCTTCATAAGCATCTATAGGTCCAGATTCTAAAGTTACATCTGGAACTATCTGATTCCCCCAATTATTAGTCCAAGTATATGATCCAGACAAATTATTAATAGTTCTTGATTCATTTATAAACAAATCTAAAGAGTTATAAATATAAAATACTCCTGGAGTGCTAGTCATAGTAGCAGTTGGAGTAGGAGTGTTTTCCGCAAAAATTTCAATATGTGCAAAAAATAAACCTATCAAAGCTAATATGAAAAATAATTTTTTCATAAATTCTCCTTTTTATATTTATATATTATTTGCAGGAGAAAAGAATTTATTATATTTATACAATTTCCAATAATGCCATTCACACGCACGAACATATGAATGATTAATATATTTTTCGCCTACGTATCCTGTACGCCAATAAACTCCTCCAGCATTATAAGTTGCAAAAGTGCGTTTTCTAATAGCATGCTTATTTTTTACTTTATGAGTCTTCATATATTCTCTAGTTACATTTTCTTTACATATACTTAAAAACTTCATTCCCCAATAAATTCCATTTTCATAATTAAGAATCTGTCTAAAATCACCACGAAATCCCATAGCCCTCAAAGTTTTACCACGAACTTGCATTGGACCATAACTATAATCTTTTACGGACTTTTCATATGTTACCAAATCCGCTTTTCCTCCACTTTCTTTATTAATAACAGCTACTACTTCAGCATATTCTAAATTAGGAAAAAGTTTCAAATATTGTTCTATATAATCGTGCATCGTATTTACTTTGTATACTGCTTCGTTTGATATCTGAGGACTACCTAATATCGAAAGTATAGGTACGAGAATTAAACAAATCAGATGAACCCATCTTTTTTCTCTCGGTATATTCACTTTCTTCATTCTAATCTTCCTCCTTAAATAACTAAATTTCCCTTCAGGAGAAACACCTTTATCAAATTTTTAGCCTTCTACTATATATAGACGACAAATTTCGGTATTTTTATGAAATTATTCCTTATGCTAAGGAGACCTCTACCTTTATACAAAGGCAGGTCACGGAATTATTATTGTATAATTAAGAAACTTTGTTCCAGTTGTAGATCCCGGCTGTTCAGATGTAGCAATAAGTATTTCGCTAGAAGTTAAAAAACGACCACTGTCTATCTTTGCCCCAGTAATAGAAAAAACTGGAGATGTTGGCAAATTTGTAGAAGTATCACTATTAAATCCTAATGTTATCTGGACAATTGCCGTAGCAGCGTTATTGGTATATGCTGATACATCAATTATTTTGCCATATACACTTGGACCAGCATTAATAATATAATTAGTCCAACTACTGTCTGGAATACTCCCAACTAAAATACCTTTAAATCCTGCTCCATTAGATGAAAGTAATTTTTCTATAGCAGCTAAATCACTCTCAATTAGATTATGCCGTTCTGCTAAAATATAATCACCACGAGTTTCATATGAAATAGTTACTGTACCAGATTCATGTTGGCCAAATAATAAAACACTGCTATCAACATTAAGTGAGGTATCTTCATAGTGATAGAAATATGGACCATCTGGCACTGGAGTATCAAATATCTCAGTGTAAATTATACCACCTTTTGTTACTCTAATACTGGAAGAAAGGACTCTTCCATCTGACAAAATCTCACGTCCACGAGCATAATTACTAAGTATAATTTTATGAGTAGTCGGATCAATATCTTTAGTTTCAGTTACAAATTTCCCACCGTCTTTTTTAATTTTAGGAACTAAAAGATCATAAGGAAATGCCATATTATTCACCTATAGTAGTTAATAAAATCTTTGCTGATTTTATAGTTTTAAGAAAATCAGAAGAAGCTATATATTTCATAAGCTCGTCTGATCCTTTTTCATCTGTATAGAGATCTATTAAAACAGATAACTTCTTCATTATATTACTCAAGACAGTACGAGCAGCTTTTCGCTCTACATCTGAATTAAATGGAAGTTCTGTTTCAATGTAGTTCTTTATATCTTTTAAAGAACCCTGTAAATTATCAATAGCCTTATCTACGTGTGCAGTTTTTGGAATAGATGTACTTGCACGGACATTAGATAAAATTTCATTGATCTTATTAATATATTGTAAAGATTTAGCAACATCTTTATCTAAATAGTTTCCAACAACTACACGGTTTTTATTAGACGTTGTAACTGCTAATTGCCCTTCTGATTTAGGAGCATTTCCGCCAATATCAGAACCGATAGATTCTCCTATATTAATTGGAGATTCCTCTGCGGGTAACCCAGATTCGCGAGCATTTATAGGTTCCTCATCTTCGTCTTCATCAGATGTGTCCATGCTAGTATCTAAATACTCGTTAATTTTAGTTTCTAATTTTATTCCTTTCTTGGCTTGCTGTTCTATAAAATCATTTATAACCTCATATGCTTCATTTACTTCCTCTGGAGACATATCTTTTTCTGCTTTGGTACGATCAATATACTCCAATAATTCATCAATTGCTTCAGCTATTCTATCTGGATCATCATAAATCTCTCCAAAGTTTTTCTTAAAATCCCACCAAAAAGGTTTAAGAGCTTCCATATCACCTAGTTTTTCAAAAGCTCTAACTAGAGGTATGTCTACTTTTTCCTGTTGCTTCGCTTCTTCAACAGAAGATTTGTCTTGTAAATCTTCAGCTGCACTTTTAATGAGTTGATTTTTATCATCAAATGATATAAAACTAACTTTATCATCTATAACTAAATTAAGCGGACGAAGCGGTACTGCTCCACCAGCATAAGTCCTATCATATACTTTTGCTGATTTGCTTAATTGTAAAGCTTTCTGTAAATCTTCTAATTTTTTCTCTAAATTGTTTCTCATTTCATAATAACTATAATAAGTCTGCGGATTTAATACACGCGCATCATTATTTTCGTCAAGCCAGTCATTGCAAGCTTTAAGTTCTTCTTTGGTTTCTTTAATGGCAGTTATAATATCCTCATAACGACTACCATAGATTTTAGCATTTTTCACAATATTAAGATTTTTTAACATAGCTGCACGATATTCTACTGGAGTTAAATACAACCATTCATTAGGCGTAACATCAAAACCTAATTTCTGTAATTCAGATAAAAGAGCATAAATGTCTTGGTCGGTTATATTTTTATACCGTTCTTTTACCTCATCAATTAAATGTGAAATCCTTTCGCCATTACGTATCATCCTTCTTGCTAATTCAATAGCTAAATTAGCTATAAACGTTCCAGAAGGAAATACATCCGATCCTATTCCTTGTTTGATAATTTTGTCTTGCATTGCTTTTTAGCCTCCTTGCGAATTTTATCAATTTGTTTGGTTAATTCAGTGAACAAAAGTTCTAATTCATATGTCATTGCCCCTTGAGGCAATTCTCTTACTAACTTTGTAATCCTTTGAATTAATAAATCAGTTTTTTCCATGACCAATTAGCCCATCCACATATAAACATTATTCCACATAGGATCATTTGCAAATGCTTGCTCAGGATTAGTATTTCCATTACCATCCTGAATATATGGTTTTGACTCTAAATTCGGTTCGTGCTGTGTTTTATAGAATTCTACTTCCTCTTCTTCATCTTTACTCAATTGTTCTACCATTTTACGTTTTTTATGTTTTTCATCTGTTTCGCCTGAAATTGGAAATTGCTGTTTATTACCTTTTCCTGTTTTTATATTTAAATTAAATGAAGCGTTCAGTTGTTGAAGAGCATTTAGAGCTTCATCTAGTTCTGCAGCTGGATCTCCACCTTCTGAAGCACCACCTAAACTGCTGCCTTCTGATCCTCCTGGTCCTCCTACATTACCTAAACCTCCAAGTCCTAAATCAGGCAATTTATCAGAACCTAAAGCTCCTTCTGATTCCTCTGATTTTGTTTTATGTTTTTCTGATATCATTTTGTTTAATATCTTTAGAGCTTTTTCAGCCATAGCCTCAGTAAGTTGATCATATGTTACTGGACCAACTCCAGGAATATCAATCTTAACGTCAAAAATACTTTGATCTTTGTCTATTATTCCTTCTTTCTTGGCACGATCAAGAGCATTTCTTACTTTCTCTTTCACAGTTTCTATAACTGCACGACGTATCATTCCATAATAACTATATCCGCTACTAGTATAAGAATAATATGGATTTCCAGGCATGTTTTTCATATCTGGGTTCATACTATCTGGACCTGATAAAAATTGATGTAGATTTTTCATCCAAGGAGCCTTGTCTTTATCATTTTCCCCATATCCAGTTTCATCTGTGCCCGAACCTATTTCTTTGGCATATCCTTCGTTATTAATCTCTTGACGTTTAACATCTTTCATTCCTTCAGAATGATGTTTGCGTTTTTTACCAGGCTCAATAGATAACATAAATGGATTTATATATGAATTACTCGCCACGCAAAATAGCCTCCAATTCTGCAAGAGTTTTTGATATAGCTTCAGGATTTAAATCAGCCACAAGATTTCGTATATATACCATCAGTTTCTCTTTAGTTTCTTTATTAATAATATTTTTAGCTGCAGCTTCTCCCAAATTACTACCCAAAGATTTAGCAAAATCTTCACGCCCAGTTAATTTACAATAAAGTTCAAGTAATTGCCTAAGTTCTGCTAAAAGGCTACGAATCGTTCTAATCATTCCAGTATCTCTAACCCCAAACTGAGCTTCTTCTTTTAATAATTTTTGAATAAGATCTTCAACTGTGCTAGCTAAATTTAAGAATGTTTCATTTACATTTAATATATTTCGTTCAATATCTTTTGAAATAATAGGTTTTAATACAGCACCTTCGTTATGCTGTATATCAATTTGTTTTGCAGAAATAGGTTGAGTAGGAAGTACAGCCATAGGTTTTTCCATACTCACCATAATATCTTTTGTCTGTTCCTGCAATAACTTTTTATATGCACTTATTTTTCTATCAGAAACATAATAATCCGTTTTCTTTTCTTGTGGAATATTAGCATCTGCATCTACTGTATTTTTAATCCAATTAGAGATTTCAGTAGCTGGTTCATCAGCAAAACATTTCTGTTTGATAGTATCATAATAAGGATGTAAAAGGACTTCTTCAAATTTAATAGTCAGCTACCTCCTTTGTTACAAATTACCTAAAAAATCTACTTTTGAATTAAAATATTCCAAAGCTTCTCCTTTTAAATCTAAATCTCTAATTACTTCCTCCCTAGCTGTTTCAGTATCTCTACCAGCAGAAATCAATGAATTAAAAAGTTTTTCATCTAAAGGCTGATATAATTCAAAAAATCCTCGTTTCTGTAGAAAAGCTGTTACAATAGTAATTGTATGATCATATTTATGTTGATTACTAATATCTCCAGTAGGCTTTTCAGAAAAACCACACTGAAAACATTTATTAATTACGTTCAATCCATCTGTTATATGTTCCATTGGAGCACCACAAACAGGGCAAGCTCGTGAAACTCCATCAGTTCTAACATATTTTAATGTATCTAACAAACCATCTGGAATTGGCATTAGAAAACTCCCTCTAGTTGGTTTCTCTTTTTTCTATTGGAATCGTTCTTTGGGTTTCTTCATCTCGTTCATATCTTTCCGTATAACCACAAACAGGACAAACTAATAATGTTTCTTGTTTCTGAGGATCCCATTTATACATTAATAAACTTTGACATTTCGGGCATGTATGTGACATAGTAGGAGTAAGACCTAAACCTGGAGCCCCTACAGAACGTGCTGTTTTTATACGTTCTTGTATAGAAGCTGTATTTAAAGTTTTCTTACTTGTAATACGTTCCTCACCAGTATCTATAACAATACTAGTAGGTTCTGGAAGCGGTTTTCCTTCCCCAAACATGCTCTTAATATCTTCAATAGACCCATCTATTTTAGGACTATCCCATTTCAATACTATGGATTTAACCTGACCAAGTTGTTCATTCGGATCTGCTATATCTAAAGTTTCAGGAACTGAAGAGTCCATACTTTCTAAATCATCAATTTCATCCATAGGCTTTTTCGTATTCTTCCCACCCTTGCCGTTATCTTTTCTCATGTCTTCTTTAAAGAGTTTATCTTTATCCCAATCTGGTTCTTTACCGTGAGGAATCTTTTTCTTATTAACTTCTTCTGGATTTACAAATGCACCACTATCTACTCCAATAGCATACTTAACTAAACCTTTTCCCTGTGGCTCAACATAAGCAATACCGTGTTTGCCTACATATAACATAAGACCACCAGTCTTTTTAATATACTTTGGAGCAGAAACCAAACCGCCAAGTGCTGCTTGGATAAATTTATCATTATAAACTCCAGCTGTAATAAGTTTTGCTTCTTCTACTATAGCTTTGCTTTGCGGTATCTCTTTTATATCTCCAGATGCAGTAATAAATGTTACAGTTTCTGGAGTTTCTTTTAAGATCGCGACTAACTGATTATTATAAGAATAAACTTTCATTATTTCTTCCTCCTTAGATTATCCATAATTTTTTTGGTATCTGGATCCATAGTTTCTTCAAACTCTAAATCCGGGAAATCTGACGCAAATTTAACATCTAATAAATCTGCAGGTCTAATTGGATCAGCAGAAGTTTTCTTATATTTAACCCTGGTAAAAGTATCAAAAGCATTTCTGCCAACTTCTGCTCCAAATCTCTGTATAATCTTATCAAGTATTTTACTCGCTTTTGCTGGTGATCTGGTTTTTATCATTTCACTCATAAGATCCTGATAATTGTCGGAATCAGTAGGCATTTCACTTTCTGTCTCAGCAAATACATTAAGAATAGTATCTTTATTAAATTCACCAATAACTTGATCATTTTCATCTCGTAATTCAGCAGGAAGAACTAATTTATCATTATAAACAACAGCTGACGCATAAACTTTTTTTGATTTATCTAAGGAGGAAAGTTCAAAAGTTACTATATAGCCGTTTTGGAGTTTCCACGCTTCTACAATTTTTACTACTGGTATAAGCTTGTTATTAAAGACATCCTTTTGTAAATATCCATTTAGCGTTGCAACTGCTTCGTCTTCTATTTCTGGAGGTAAAGACTCTGCCGTAGACTCTCCTTCAGGTTTTATATCTTCTCCTAGAGTAGTTTCGGAAGTATTTTTAGTCTCTGAAGTATCTAAAATATCTGAAGTATTTGGAGTTTCTGGAGTTGTGGACGGATTAGTAGCATCAGAATTTAAAATATCGGATAATTCTTTATCTAAATTTTTATTCATTGTAGACTCTGGATTTTGAACATCTTCTCCATAGACAGTTAAAATAGATTTCTTCACTATAGATTTGTTTGATGCCGATTTAAACGGAAAAGTCTTAAAATGATCAATAAAAGCTTTTAAGCGTGTAGGAGCATGATTAAAAAAATACTCAAGTTCGGTATTTTCTCTCCCAACATTTTTGCGAATTTCATTAATATCAATTACTGGATCAATTTCATCCCTAAACGCTTCGGCACCGCGTACAATCATTTGACGTAGTTGAGCTTTCGGAAATTCACGAATCAATTCCGGAAATTCTCCTACAAACTGCTTAAATATCTTATCATCAAATCTTGGTATACCTGCATAATGCACGTATGCTTTTACAATTAAATCTTGTCTTGTCATTAATTTAGTTCCTCCTTAAATTTATTGAAGATCACTTTCTGATTTATTAAGTTCTTCCTCTTTATTAATTTCTTCCTCTAATTCTTTATTAACCTGTTTAGCTTTATCTAATAATCTACTTATATTCTGTACTTGATTAACTAATAAAGCGACTAATGCTTTAGCTTTTGCTTCAAGATCTTTAATATCTGGATCTTTAACATCTGGATCAATATTTTGGATAGCTTCTGCTATCTCGCCAATTTTTATTAGTGAATAATTAAATGTATCTTTATAATTAAAAAAGCTTCCTTTCGAAAATATCATGGGTGTGCGTTCCGTCGTCTGTGTAACATTCAGTATTTGAAGAATACCCATCTTATCCTTTAAAACTTTACCTATAATATCAACAATGTACTTACAAGCTTCATCAAGACGCGAATTTACAGGTCCATTTAGTTTTTTTCTAAGATCGTTAGATAGTTGTTGTATTTTAGAATCAATATTACCTGTATATGTTTGCCCATTCAAGGCAATATAACTATCTATTAAAATACCAAATAATTTAATTATAAAACCACTCAGATATTCTTTCAATAAATAGGAATTATATGGCCGCTTATAAGGGACATCTTCACGCATATCTGGTGGGAAATTAGTTATCACATCGTTTTCGTCTAATCCTCTCATAATCCATGGAAGTACGATTTGAGTTAATCCATCAACTGCGGCTCCTAATATTCTACTGTACTGACCAGAGTATAGTAGTTCAGATAGTTTACTACCAACTGTACCAACTTTACCAGAAGTTACATTCGAAGCCTTCTCATTATATAGCTGCTCTAATATTGAAAAGATATAATCTAAATCGTCTTTAGTAAACTTACCTTTCATATCTAACTCATTAGCCTCTATATCTTCAGTTCTTATAAGATAAGGTGCTACTTTTGAAGAATATCCTTTTGGATTGTTAAGTGCTATCTTTAATTTTTTTAAAGCAGTGTCCCAGTAATCTTCAAATATCCTGTTTTTTAACTTGCTCTGTGCCTGTTGTCCAAATTTCTCCGAAATATACCCCATCATTGTAGTATTCAAAAACCTAAAAAGATACTGTGCTATAGTATTATTATTAGGAGTTCCGCTAAAATATCTTTCTAAAATATTTATATAATAGTTAACTAAACTATTAGATCCTGGATTACTTTGTTCAGTTAATGTCTTAGCCACGTCCTCAAACATATCCTTTATGTTTTTTACGATATCACGACCTAATCTAGGGTGAATCTCTAATAAATAAAATAATGTGCTAATATCATGTTGATAAAAGTCTATATCATATCGAAGTATCAGTTTCAAAATCTTAGAAAGTAACTTTATACGATCATCTATTGAAACTGTGTTGATAGTTCCATTTATTTTTTTATCAACCATATCTACAAAATCCTTATAATCAGCCTTAGGTAACTCTTGGTATAAAAAATTAATGAGGCCATCTGATAATACATAAATCCCAGAAGTGCTATGCATATGAGCTCTCAGTCGTGCTGTAGGACTAAGTGGGAAAAGTTGGCTAAAACGGACAAGATCTGCATCACTCATGGGTTCCCCTAATACTTGAATTTTTTCACCAGCTAGCTCAAGTGTTAATCGAATCTGTGTAATAGTTCCCAACGTATTAGATAAACCATCAATTAATTGTGAATCAATCCCCAACATTTTTTCAACCAAACGTAATTTTTTTAAAGTAGCCTCGTCATCAGTAGAAGGTATAAGAGGTGAAAAATATGAATCTGGCTCTAAATTGTACATTTCTATTTCTACTGGCATACCACCAAACACTGATATATAATTGAATTGACTACGTATCTCGGTTATCTTGCTGGCCAGCTCATACTCATTTGAATACGTACTTTGTAGCACCTCATTTATATATCTTTTTAGAGACTCAATCTTGTTACGTTTGGCTTCAATATTTTTTCTAGCTTCTTCAAGTCCTTTTTTTTGCTCATTATACTCATTAATTTGTTTCTCATACTCCGCAATTTGATCTTTATTTTGTGTATTCTTTAGGTCTGCAGTAATTTTATTGATAGATGCAGCAATATCTGTAAGTTTATTAGTTATATCATTTATCTTCTTGGTATACCCCTTTTCTACATTGTCACAGGCAGGTTTTAAGAATTTTTTCAAATATGCTTTCAGTCCCTTATAAGAGTTTCCATATCTAATAACGTCTTGGAGATATGTATGCAGTTTACGTTGAGAAGATGCTTTCAATTGTGGAACTCCAGACTCAAGCTGAGAGTCTAGGAAACCTATTGTATGATTTAGTAGTGTTGGTATATAATCAAATAACATTGCTGGGAGCTTACCGGAATGCCTACCCCATAAATTAACACCATTTGACATTGTAATAATCTCTTGTGAAACTTCATATACTGTATTCCATACTCTTCGCATTCTTTCATTTATTGTTTTGTTTGCTTCCTCGAAAGCTTGTATTGTAGATAAATAAGGATTAATTTGGTTAGTTGGAGCCGGGTTAGTTGGAGCCGGGTTAGTTGGAGCCGGGTTAGTTGGAGCCGGGGTAGTTGGAGCCGGGGTAGTTGGAGCCGGGTTAGTTGGAGCCGGGTTAGTTGGAGCCGGATTAGTTGGAGCCGGGTTAGTTGGAGCAGGATTAGTTGGAGCCGGGTTAGTTGGAGCAGGATTAACCGGGCCAATATTTTTCTTTTTCTTAGCTGCGGTTTTTATCATTGGATGCCATAAACTTGCACAACTATACGCAAGATCTAATAAATAGGACAAAGAGTTTAATGCTCCCGCTAGTGACGGTAAGTTATCAGAACTAGAAGACTGCTTTAATAATTTAGCTAAGTAGGCCTTCAAAGTTAATATACCTTTGTTCATTTCTGGCTGATTAGTCAAAATCTCCAAGTGTAAAGCCCTTGTAAATGCAATTATTAAATCATCCAAAACCATCTGGCCATCCGGGGCATTAAGTTTATCTTTAAAATCTTCTGCTTCTCTTTCTATCTTGGTATATGTCTTGTTTGATATCATATTTTGAACGTCTTCCAAGGTATTGGTCGTATTATTTGGAGCTTGACTAGCTTGACTAGCTGGAGTAGTAGTAGAAGTAGTAGAAGGAGGAGGAGGAGGAGGCAAATACCGTTTCAAATCTTTTAAAAAGTCATTATAAGCCTTATTAAGATTGTCTGGGGTGACTAGTCTTGTTACATGAGCGGCAATCAGGTCCCACTCACTTTTAAATTTAGTACTATTATATTTTATCGCTCCAGTAAAATACCGGACGTCATCAGAAAGAACGTCATATAGCTCCTTTAATTGAGGATCAGATAATAAAAAGTTTCTAATAAAATAATCAGGAAATCCATTAATTTTATATAATTTCCTAGATAATATAATAGGATTTTTTCTTTTTCCAGATGAATATGGACTAGTTGGCGTACCTAAATTAATGTTGTTCTCTGGTGTTACTATTTGTAACTGTGAATTTTCGATATTAGCTGTAATACTTTCTGGTCCTATATACTTTGCAAAAATAGATGCTACAAACCCAGTTTGATGTGATAAAGCCATCATAATATTAGGCATACCCATTAAAGTATGGTTTCTTGTAAGATCTTTCATTCCGTTAATAATCTTTCCAATTATTAAATCATAGTGAGCCTGTTTCCTTAAATCTGGTACAGAACTTATAGCTATATCCACCTGTATCGGAGTATTTACTAAAGCATCTACTCCTGTACCAAAAACTGCATCTACAGTAGTATTGTATTTTTTTTGCCATTTCTCAATTTTTTTAGTTAATTCTTCTTTAACTTTATTTCTATTCTCTTGGTTATAATATACATATGCGGAAGCTAAAGTCCTAAAATATTCAGTAGCAAACTCGTTTATAGCTTGTTTAGTTACATCTTTGCCTTTTTTTATTATCTTTGTCGTAACTGGTGCATTGTTTCTAGCTAAAAACGGTAATGCTGTTAAAAATTTTTTTTCTTTATCTGGTTTTTGTAATAGATCACCTAAAAGAGTAAGAGAGTTGTCAGTAACCTGTTTAAAATTAGCATGAGCAGACATTAATTCCTTTAACTGGTTTTGTAAACCCTCTCTTAAATAGTTTATAAAATCTACTTTGTTCTCACCGCTATAATTTTTTACACGCTCATTTACAAACTTTGGATTAATTTTCATTAATTGAATAAGAAGAGAAGATTGTAGATAATCTACTTTTACTTTTGCCCCTTCTATTGTTTCTTTTTTAAGAGCTTTGATATCTAAATCTTTTTTCGGCTTATTTTTTTCAGCCGCAATAGCCTGCTCAATAGCCTGCTTAATATCGGATACTATGGAACCTCCAAATGATGGAGTAACAAGATTATGAGGAGTAATTGCTGCACCTTGAAGTAGTATAACATGCCCCATAGCTCCAATTATTAATATAGCAATTATAAAGTTCCTACGGTCTTCGTCGGTAAGATATTGTTTTATTTTTTGAAGATCTTTTTCGTCATTTAAATCAAGTTTTTCTGTTGCATAAATTAAGTTCTGTGCTTCCTTAGATAAGGATTTTATTAATTCTACAAATAAATCCTCAAGATAATGAGAAGTATTCATAAATTCATATATATCTGAGTTTAAAGAATTTGCAATTCCAGGACTAGAAGAAATAGCTAAATTTTTCTTATATAAGGTACTAGCAGCTTTCTGTGTCCAAACCTGTGCTAAAGCCGATATACCATTTATTATATCCATGATTTGATCTTTTGTAGTTATCTCTGGATGTCGCTCTAAAAATTTAGCCAAAACTATATCAAATCTTTCATTAGATCTAACTAACGCATTAAAATCTGCTACATACTGTTTATACTTTTCTAGGTCTTTTGGTATTTCAGAACTCTCTAACGTTGGTATAGAACCTTCATCAATAACTTGGTAAAATAATTTACCCAATACACTTTGAGATAATACACGCAGTCCTACTTCGTTAAAAAATGTCTTAATAGACTTAAAGAACGCTTGACTGAATGCAGCAGATAACGCGTCCACCAATCTATTTAATTGGTCGTCAGAATACTCCGTAAAAATATATCTTAATTTTTCCTTTAATTGTTCCTTAGTAATCTCTAATGGATTGCTAATGAGACCCTCAATCACATCCTTTAATGCGTTTTTTAATGTGTCATTTAATGTGTCTTTTGATGTGTCATTTGATGTGTCTGATTTTATGTCTATATACTTCAGTAAACGATCAATTAAAGAGTTTAATTGATATCTTAAATTGTCTTGTTCATCTTTCAATCTTTTTAATATTTGTAAATAAGAATTAATTCCTTCTATATATCCTAAGACTTTACCACCTCGAGACGTAATGTCTCTTTCAAGACGCTGTCTTTCTGTAAGAATTTCTACTGTCTGTTTCCGTCTATTCTCTTTAGTCTCTTCAGAGACATCTTTAGTTTTACTTCGCTCCTTTAATAAGCTAAACAAACTAGCTGCTAACATTGTTGTAACTTGACTCACGCCGTAGGTGTCTAGTAACAAATAAGTCCTAATTATTTCAGGATAGCTATCCAAATTGTTAAATTTTTGTGCAAGTTGATCAATTTCGTTTAAAGCCGATGAAATTGTTTCGTTACCTATTATCTTGTCTGATAAATCTTCAAGTGTAATAGAAGAACCTTTTACAGCATTTATAACTCCTTTAATTGCGTTTATAATTTGCTTATGTATAGAGTCTATCTCTTTCATTAATTCATCGTTGTTTTGTACTCCTGGTGCAGAATAATTCAAAAATAGTGAGTCTATATATGGTTTAATAGTGTTATCTACTGTGTAATTTAAGGCATTGATGGCAGCATCATCAGTAGGAATTACCGTATCTATACTCAGTGCTACATCATTTGCAGCACTCTTTCTCATCAAAGCATTAGCAGAAATAAAAACTTTTTTAAAGGATTCAAAATCGTTACGCATCGCTTGTACAAATAATTGGCTAGGCAAAAATTTATACATAGCAGCTTTATTTCTTAAAAAGGATGCTAAACTGTTAACGTCTGTAAGTTCATCAACCGGAAAACTAGCTAAAACTTCATCCCCACGAACAATTTGTATATCACTATCAGAGTGCTTAATATCATAATTATATGATAATTGTCTTCCAGAATCTACAGCTACTACATAATCTTTACCGTCAATTCTCTCAATAGTCCAAACTCTACTTAAATCTGATTTCTTTACATAAGTATTATAAGCTATCTTTACTAATTTATTCTTTACCTCTGGAGTGAGATCCTCAATGAATATAGCTTCTACTTTTATAATATTAGGTTGTGGGTTAGGATTTGAATTAAATAATTGACTTAAAATCTTTCTAGCTGTATCTTTTCCTGACATGATACTCCTTTCACTATTTATTTAATTTATGCCAAAGCGATTTAGCCTCCATTATTTTTTCCGGATCATACATAATGGATTCTAATCGTTTCGCAGTTTCAGTTTCTTTTAATTCTCGTTTTAAATTATTATATGCCATTACTATTTTATCAAGTTCTTTAAGTTCATCACAGAGTTTATTAAGTTTCCTCATCATACTATTAGGATCTGAAAAAGAAGTTGTTAAATACTTTGAAACCTTAAAACCTTTACTACGAAACTTTTCAAGAGTAGAACGAAGATCTACTTCTTCACTTAAATTTTTATCTAATTCCTGTAATATTTCTTTTATTCTGTCTATACTATGTCTATATCTACCATCAGTTTTATGGTCCAATATATCTAAAACATTAATTATATGGTCAAAATCTCTTTTATTTTCTCTTCCTAAAAGCATAGAGACTCCTTATGGTCCTATTATATATTAGGGTGGGGGTGTGGGTGGGTTTTAGACATTTTTTTCTAAAAATTTTTCTATCTCTATTAGTATAGATAATTTAGGGTCGCCTTCTTGATACTCCTTAAATAATTGCATAAAATATGGATTTTCAGATAAACGCCTGCGTAAAGTTTTAAGTGCTCTTGATTTTAAATCCCTAACACTGCTTAGATCCTTATTAAGACACTTAGCAATCATCCTTATAGATTCTGAATTAAAAAAATAACGAATAATTACTTCCCTTTGTGCCGCAGTCAAACGCATAATTTCTGTCGAAATTAAATCCATCATTACATATAACAAATTAGATTTATATACTTCTATAGCTTCGTTAAATGGCTCCATCTCTGTGACAAATTTTTGTGTAAAAAACTCTAGTGGTAATTTTTCATCTTCTAAATAATCAGATAAAAATATTTCTTTTGAATTACGTATATCGTCGGTCTCATTCTTTATTTTTCTAATACTTCTAGTACTTTTAGTGTTTTTGTGTCTCTTTTTCATTTTTTATTTTTGCCAATGCGTAGTCTGCAAAATCCTTATACGGATAAAGCAGCATACGATCGGTAGATACCTCCGGTAATATTTTATTAACTAATTGTATACTTCTGTCCATTCCTTCCAACCCTGCTTTGTCTGAATCTAATGCAAAAATAAATTTATTAGTATACGATCCTAACAACAAAATTTGGTTAACAGAAATATGTGCTCCAAGAACTGCTATGACGTTTTCTATTCCGGCAGAATGAGCAAGCAACACATCAAAAGGTCCTTCAACAATAATAACAGATCCTTCTCTAATAATTGCCGGAATAGCATGAATTAAACCATAAACATAATCAAACGTCTTTAAACCATGATATCTATATTTAAAATCTTGATGTCCTGGTCTAAAGATCCAACCAACAAAATAGCCACTTTCATCGTATACAGGAAATGCGGGTGATCCAATAACAGATGAGGGCAGAGTATTAATAGCCGAAACTACTGTACCTAAATTAAATTTTTGAAAAATTTCTTTTGAAACACCACGCTGTTCAAAATAACTTCCTTCATACTTATGCTCAAGACTAACATCCAACAAAGTTGGAGGAAGGCTTTGGACTATATTAGTCATTTGATTCATCATTATCTCCTGACACATCTATAGGTTCTACTAAATCTTTATCAGTTGGAACTGATGGAATCACATTTTTATTTCCAGCTTCTGATTTTAAAATCTCTTTAGCAAATTCAATTCCAGCTTTAAACGCAGCTGGATCCTTGCGAAATGCATCCATAAGGTTCTCTAAACCTTGATATTTCTGATTAGAATAAGTATAGAATGCTCCATTTTTAGTTATATGTCCAGTTGCAAGTAAAAAACTAACTAAATCATAAACATAATCAAAACCATTGTTATAATCTATCCTAAAAGTCGCTCCAAGATAATTTGGTCCACCTCTATGTTTGGTAACTTGTGTTTCAATTTCAACTCCTCTTACCGTGTCTCCATCTTTTAACAATTTGGAACTTCCAGCTTTAAATACTTTAATTCTCGTATGATATAAATGTTTTAAACTCCTTCCACCAGGAGTACGTAACATAGGCGTATAGGATCCAATAGCATCACGAACTTGGTTTACCACTATAAGTGAAACATTATTACGTTTTAAATATTTTAATAAAACTGGAAGTATCCTAGATAAAACACCAGCTAGAGAAGCATACTTTGCAGCTCCAAGTTCGCTATTCATAATATCTAACGTAGTTAAACTAGCTATACTATCTATTACAACTAAATTAACTAATTTTTCTTCTGCATAAGTCTGAATAATTTTAAAAACATCTTCAGCTATGTTAGCATCTGATACCATAAGCTCTTTTGTATTAACTCCTAACTTTGCTGCCCAAATAGGATCATACGAAGATTCAGCATCAAATAATAGACAACGTCCTCCATTTTTTTGAGTTTCTGCAATCGCCATTAATGAAATAAGAGATTTTCCACTGCCTTCTTCACCATACAATTCAGTAATACGTCCCATCGGCATTCCACCAGAAAGAGCCCTATCAAGAGCTAATATACCAGTAGAAAATAATGGGATACTTAAATCCTGTGAGCCTTCTACTTCATCGTCAATTACTGGTAAATTATCTTTTTGAATAATTTTATTAAGTTTAGCATTTGCTGCTTCCATACGTTTTCTCAGATCTGAATTTACGGCATTATCAACTTTTGAGTTTGTTTTGGCCTCTGATATTTTCTTTTTACTAGTCATAATTTAACCTCCTTCAGGGTCTACTAAGATGTTGACTTCTACATACATTAAATTCTGCTAATTTTGTCATACCTTGTGCCCTAGCACAAGCTATACAGTCTTTTTCACTCATATGCTTTCTCCTAAGAGTACAAAATCCAGCTGTATTAATAAAAGCTTTTGGAAACTTTGCAATATATTCCTCAATAAACAATTTACGAGCGTCAGAAGACATCTTATAAAACTCGTTAACTTCAGATTCAGTCATATATCCAGTGTCAATTATCATTCCATTGCCAACTATCCAAACTTTATTCTGTTTCATATCTCCCATTTTTTATCAATCTTCTTTCCTAAAAATGGAAATGATGCAACTGCAATTGCATCTGTTACATCATCTGGAATATTACCTAATTTATAGTCAGTACAAATATACTTATAAACTTCATCTTTGTCAAGTTTCCGCCCAGGAAAATATGCAGAACGAATAGATGCAACTGTCAAAACTAATATACGAGCTTTAGGCAATAATTTACGACAAGCTACTATCGCTACACCACTATATCTAGTCAAGAGTTTTAATGTTTTAATATTTTTACCAAAGAACGTATCTTCAATACAAATAAAATCTAAATCTGGATGCTTTGTTACTATAGTCTCCAAATAACTATAAAACAAAAGAAGATTGTCTCCTAAACGGTTATTTTTATTAAATTGAAAATAACCATAGTCAACCAACGAACGGTCTTGTAAAACAGCCCAACCTGTAGAAGTCTGTGATATATCTAATCCAAGTGATTTCATAATTTCTCCTAAGTTATTAGAGGCTCCGACGAAAAAGCCGGAGCCTCTAATGAAATCAAATCACCTCAAGCCGGAATTGGGAGGAGATGAAAGAGACGGAGGTATCGGAGGTGATGACGGATACCCCTGTGGCAAAAATTGTTGAATTAATTGATCTGTAACTGTATTAGGCGTATTAGCTGGTGCTGGTGGAACATACGACGGCTGTGCGTTCGTTCCTGGCTGTGTATTTGGTATATTTGGCGTACCTGATGAAATTGGAGCCCCAGTCTGTGGTGCAGGTGCCTGCATCTGCGGTGCCATTGGAGTAGCAACAGTCTGAGACTGCGAATAATTTGGAGGAATATACGCTGGTGCTGGTGCCTGAGGTACATATGCATTAGTATATGCTGTCTGCATACGTGCTGGTTCTCCGGTATATGAAATCGTTTCTGGTCTCTTACTTGGTAATTGCTGACCATTTAAAAGTGCTAACGCTTCTTCAATCGTATGTGGCTGTGCATATTTCTTATAGTCTACAGTTTCAAAAAATCTATTAATCTCAGCTTTATCTGCTTCCGTTAACGGAGTTCTTGATGGTTGTGGCGTTACCTGATAGTCAGTTTTCTTACCAACTTGGACACGTTGAATAACAACGTCATATCCAGACAAGTCTCCCCATTCTCCATCTTTTAATGCTTTCAAATAGCCAATGATGATTTGAGGAGCGTCTAATAATCTTACCTTGTTAGTCTTTCTGTCTAAAACTGGCAAAATAGCTCTCAGTCTTGGTTTGTCTCCCATCGCACAAACAGGGCAGTGTGAAGCACCTGGACATCTAATACCGACATATTTGCCTGTACGACTACTTACCCAATGTCTTTCAAAAAATTCTGGTGCACCAATAACCCTAACGCGTAAATCTTCTTTGAGACTTAAAAACAACTGTTCTCTCGGACCTTGATGTGCTGCTTGTACAGCTCTTGGATCATCCCACGATGCCATAGTTGAACCTCCTAAAATAGATTTTTACGTCGAAACGACGTTCTGCAAAAAACAAATTATTCACCTCCTTCATCCTCTGGGAATTGCAGATATATATCCCTTCGGAATATTATAAAAATCACGAGCCTTAATTCCTATCTTACGTAAATATCTTGCTTGATGTAAAGCTGGAAATTTATGATCATCAATATCGTGTTCCAGCCATTTGTCATTTACATATTGATCAACTGGAACTGGTATTTTAAGATGATGTTCCGCAATAGACCTCATAGTATTATAAATTATTGTAGCTGCTCTAATTACTTGTTCATTCTTTACTTCATATACAAGCTCGTCGTGTACAGTCAACACAAGTTTTGCATCAATATTTTCTCTTTCAAAAGCTAAATATATTTGAACTGCACTTGCATTAGTTATTTCTGCTGCACTTCCTTGAATAGGACTATTTAAAGCTGTTCGTTCTGCTTCACCCTGAATAAATCTATCTGGAGAATCTATTTCTGGAATATGATGTATACGTCCAAAAATATTCTTTACAAATTTATGCTCACGTACAAAAGCCTTAATATATTCCTGGAACTCTGCAACCTTACGATATTTGTATAAATATCTATTAATATATTCCTGAGCAGTACCTTCGTCACTATTAATTTGCTTTGAAAGAGCTTGGGCTTGAATACCATATACAATTCCAAAATTAATAGTTTTAGCTACACGACGTATATCTTTGGGAACTTTTTCTTCCGGAGGAATATTAAAAATTTCTCTTGCTACTTGGTCGTGAATATCTTCTCCGTTCATAAATGCTTGTAATAATTTCGGATCCTGTGATACTCTAGCCAAAACTCTTAATTCTATCTGAGAAAAATCTGAACCTACCAATGAATATCCTTTTTCAGATATAAAGATTTGACGATATTGTTTCTCAGCAGGAATATTTTGTAAATTAGGCTGGGATGAACTCAGACGCCCAGTGGCTGTTCCGTGCTGTTTATAATTAGTATGGATTCTGTCTAAACGATCTGCTTTTTCTAATAAACTATCAACATATGTAGATTTCATTTTAGTTTCGTGAGCATATTCTATCAACTTTGTAACAATAGGATGGTCAATCTTTGATAAAGTTTCTTTATCAGTAGGAAGACTCCCACTCTTTTTGGTTCTATTCTTCGGTTTCGGAATACCTAATTTTTCGTATAAAATTTTTGCCTTTTGAATTGGGGAGTTAATATTAAATTCCTCTCCAGCTAATTCATAAATTTCTTTTTCTAAAGTTTTTATCTTGTTTTCTAAAATAACTTTTAAATCCAATAACGCCTTTTTATCTATTTTAGCTCCATAATATTCTGCTTGACATAAAACAGGAACTAAAGGCATAACAGCAGTAAAAAAGAGCCCAAGCAAATTTTTCTGGGAAAGCTCTTCCCAATATTTATAAAATAAACGTATCGTCGCATCAGCATCAGTAGCTGCATATTTATACATAACGTCTTGTGGAATCATAGCATAATTCTTAATCTTATTTTTGTCTTTATACTCCTTGAGTTCTGATTCATAATATGCTAAATCTGGATAAATTCTAGATAAGAATTTTAACCCGTGTGGTGGAGCTTGCCAAAGTAAATGATGAGCAAGCATAGTATCAAAATATAAATTTGTTCCTAAAGAACCATCGTCTCTTTTAAAAAATTTTACAATATCTATGTTAAATTTTGCCTTCAAAAAGTTAGCATCAAATTTTCCATTATGCAATATCAATTTCTTTTTCGGATGCGTAAGTATATCACGTAGTCTATTTACAATATGAGTTTTTTGCTCATCTGAAAAAACTTGGGTGTTAGCACTAATAAATGGAATATAATAACCCCTATATGGCTCTGAGGTAAATGATACTCCAATAATCTCATCATTTGCTAAATTCGGTTCATCCTCATCTATAGCAGATGTCTCAATATCAAATGCTATATATTCTTTATCCTGAATAAGATCAAGAGCATTATTAGCTAGTTCAAGAGTATTGCAAAGTTTATATTCTCCGACTTGGAAGGATTTTTCAATATAATTTTTCGCAAAAACAAAATCTCTAAAGAACATCTCTTTCTTGTTTGGATCTCTTAAAATTGCTGCAGGATGTAAAATTGGAAGAAAATCTCTTCCGTCTTTCTTAATTATTGTCCCACGTTTGTCCATAATATTTTTCTGTTTGAGCACAGCTTGAACCGCAATAGCACCCAAAAGAATAATCAATTGAAGATTAGGCATTGCAGCAATAACAGCTTGCCAGTGTTCTTTACACGCTTCTAATTCTTCTTTCATAGGCTGACGATTATTCGGCGGCCTACACATTATTGTGTTTGTAATATTAATGTCTGAAATTGAAATGCCTGCTTTGTCTAAAGCTTCACGTAATAAAGCCCCAGAAGGACCTACAAACGGCTTTCCCTCTCTATCTTCTTCACGCCCTGGAGCTTCACCTATGATTAGAATACGACCGTTAATATTACCGTGTGGTAATACATAATTCAATTTTACTTTATGAAGCTCACATTTTTCACATTTGAAATTTTCAAACATTCGTGCTCCTCCCAGAAGAAACTGTTTCCATTTTGGAAACGGTTAAAGTTTTTCTACAGACACAACTTTTAATAAAACTCTCTGGACAGTTCCAAATCTTGGTGGCTCAAGCTTAATCCTTCCATCCTTAACGCTGGCTAGTTCTTCTTCTGTTAAATTACCTGCAATTATTATTGGCTTTCTATTTCCACGACGAATAGGATCATTACCAACCCAATCAACGATAAAATAAGCTCCTTCTTTGACTTCTTCGTTTTCTTTCTGCGGTGGGTTCATTCCGTAACTTGATGCTTGAATATACATAATCTTCCTCCTTAAATTGAAATTTGTTCGCCTGGATAATTCCCAGACAAAATTTTTATTTTTACATCGTTTTGCAATTCATACGCAAAAAATTTTGCATCTCCTGGAGTAAGATATAAACCTCCAGGATTTAAGATCAATGCGTCTGGCATATAAATCGTTATTAGCCTTCTAAGCTCAACAAGTGTAAATAAATGAGATTGATACATCGGATTTTCAAAATAATATTGTTCTGGAGTCATACAAGGAGTTAAAAAGAATTCATATGGTAAAAAAGAAACTACAAAAATTCCTTGAGAATTTAAATATTCAAAATATCTTGGAGTTACAGGATCTCCAAAGAAAATTACTTTTTTAGTCATATTCATTTGATACGGCTGTGTAAATGACAAAAGATATTGAATAAAAGCATCAACTGAACTTTTATTTAGATCAGATAAAAGCATTAAAGCATTAAAATAATCCTTTTGTGACATATTATCCTTTACCCGCACTAAAGTCTCTCTAACGGCATTAGCCGCATCAATGTAAGATCTGTATCCTTGTTTTGGACCAATGACTGATTTTAGATCCTTTAATATTTTATAAATTTCAGCATCCGATGCAACATAAGATGGGTCATAAATTAGTAATTGCTTCAAAGAATCAAATCTATTTAGATTTTCCCAAATATATGGAATAACCTGAGAATTTTTCTTTGTGTTTAAAAAATATTTATCCTCTGGTCTTAATTGAAATTTTTTTACATATTCAATTACAGCATCATATACGTTTCCAGTTACATCCCATTTATCTGTAATAAGATTTACAAGATCAACTAAACGATAATCACGTCCGATTATCTCAATCGGCTGGTATCCAACAGTATAAATTGTCGGAGGTTCTTGTTTATCAATCTGAATATTTGATGCTATAGTTGTTTTGTTATCCATTGTGAACTCCTTTTGGTTTGATGATGGCAGATGGATCCAAAATTGTATTTCCTTTAGCCGGATTGGATAATTTTGGCAACGTAATTGGTCTTCCACCCTCAAAATCTTCAGTGTATCCGGAATTAAGTATATTATTTATACTTGATGTAGTATTATCTTCTGATGTTGGTCCCTGTATTGGAGATTCTGAACCTAAATCATTTCTTAATTGAGTAGCTTCTTCTTCAGCTTGTTTTTCTAAAGCCTCATAGTAGTCTGGAGTCTTAGCTTTCATTTCCTCTTTTAGTTCTCTGAATTTTTTGTTTGTAATAAAACGCAATCCTGGAACTCTCTCAGTGAATTGGTCACCTTTGTTTGGATCAGAAGGTTTTGTAATAGGTCTCACGCCCAATCCTCTTTTCACCTCTTCTATTTCTTCTGGTGTCAACTTTGCATTTGAACCTCCTTTTTGCGTTATAAGTCCATCTTTGTCAACTATTATAGCAGGATGATCCTTATCTCCTGGTTTAATTATTTTTTTAACTATATTTTCTTCTTCAGAATTGATAGTGCTATTACTTATATCGCCAGTGTTATCCGTGTTATTAGTAGTATCCACATCTTCTTCTATACGTTGTACTTCCTGTGCGGGTGAAACAGATTTATTCTGTAGAACTGGCTGAGCTGGTTGAGTCTGCTGAACTTGCTGAACCTGTCTACCAAAACGAATTTTGTCTGACATTTCTTCTTCAATAAAAATTTCTGGCAAAGTCTCAAAACCAGGAAGTTTTTTAAAATAAGCATCAACAATTTGTTTAAGATGATTGCCTGTAAGAGGTAGCTTGAGTTCGTTTACTGTAACTAAAAACTCTAAAACTCCTAAAGCATTCTGTATATCTAATTTTGCACCACAACTAGGACATTCACCCTTATCAACTGCGTGCTTCATCTCTTGTGATAATTTAAAACCACATTGATCACATTTAATAAAAAATTTCATAGTTTCCTCCTTAAACAATATGATAAAATTCTTTTAATTCGTCTCCCCACCACCAACGCCAAATCTTCCAAAATAGGTATACTCCGTGCACTCCCCATTTCGGATAATATGCAGAATCTGGAGAACCTGTCCACGGAGTATATTCATAAAGCACAGAAGTAAAAGCATTGGCTGGGGTAATTTGTAAAAATCCATTATCAACAAATTTCATAGGCTGAGTATCTAATTGAGAATATTTATCAAAATCAGATTTAAGATCCTGGATGGCTTTATAATTTTGTATTTCAAATCCATAGTAATATATTAAATCTCCTCTATCGGTCGCTCCAAAACCAAGAGCTCTATCCATTATTTTTCTTGGGAGTTGAGTGGGTTTAACTACTAAACTCTGTTCTTTTTGTAATGTAGCTAAAATTATTTTTGTGTTAATATTAAACTGCTGACATAAAGTTGTTAAAAATTGTGAATATGGTTTTCCAAAATACGGTTTTAACTCTGTTAACCAGTTAATTCTTTTATCTAAATTTTCTAACTGACGTTTTTTCTGTTTATATTCGTCCTGCTGTGCAGCACTTGGAGAAGTAATGCTATTGAGCCAATTAGAAATATCTTCTCTGGTTTTTATAGTCATCTCTAACTCATTTTCAAGCTCAGTTTGGTTTATAACATAGTCCTTCAAAAACGAATTTTTATCAACCAAGAATTTTTGAACATCAAAATCTTTGAACGGGAAAAGATCATTCGGCATAACATCATTAACAATCCATTCATAATAAGATAATTTTTCAGACATTATATTTCTCCTTAATTCCGTTTTGAGTTAATAAACAAGAATACTTATGCTTGTCAAGTAATTCTATTACGTGCTTTAAATGGTCTTGTTCAACTAAAAATGGATATTTATCAAATACGTTCTTAACGAATTTAAGATCAAATTTATCCAGCTTATATTTTGTAGCACGCAATATAGCAGAAGATACCTTCCGGGTTTTATAATAATACTCATAATACAAAGTTACAAAAACTATTTCTCTATCTTCTTGTGAATGCGTTAGTTGTCTAACTGCGTTCATAAAATCACCAAATTTTTTTCTTTTTATAAAATTTACTAAATTTGGATTTCTTATGAGAATGGTTAATAATTCCTGTGGATCTATTTTGTCTAATTGCTTTGCTTTTTTTAAAAAATTATAGAACTCAATTTGGAAGACTGTATAACTAGTTGGATTGGTAGAGCTTAATCCTTTAAGGGTCGCAATATGATCCATAGCTACTGAAACAATTCTTCTTAATTCCATTACAGCAGGATTAATAGCTCTGAGTCTTCTTCCCACGATCATTTTTTCTCCTTTCTGGTTTTAATCAAGTATACACTACTAGGCTCAAAAAATCAAGAGCCTGCAACTACTTCAGATGGAACATCTATACAACATTCAATTTTAGTGCTAGGCACTAAAGTATTTAAAACTGTGTTTAATTTTTTAGTTTTATAATATCTATAATCACTGTAAGATAAAAAACCGTGTTTATGTAAATCGGCTAAAAGTTTCTCCGGGAGCCCATAACTGTTCCAATATTTTTTTGAAATTCTATTAGATTTAAAATAATCGGCAAATATCAAAACATTATCAATTGAATTTTTATATTCTGGTTTATTTAATATCCATAACAATTCTTCTAATGCGTGATTTATATTATTTGTTTTTAAATCTTTCTCAGTAGTCCCAATACAAAAATAGTTTTCTGAAGACCAAACTTTTAAATTTCCGAAAAAATTAAATCCAATATAAAGTTTATTAATACGGTCTAAAGAATAGTCTGAACTAGTTAATAAATATACATCTTGATTTTGTTTTGTAGACAATAAAAATAAAGCTTTATCCTTTTCCAAAAATCTATACTTTGGAGTTATAAATTGTTTGCACGGAAGTGCAAATTTAATTTGTACTTGAGTTCTAATAAAATCTTGAAGTTTAAACGGATCTAAATATCCAAGAACTAATATTGGTTCAATTGACAACGTAGCTCCATCTTTAAAAGGACAAGTTATACAAGATTTGTTTTTGGATTTTTTTGATCCAAAAGGACAAAATACAAAAACTTTTGAAGAAAGAAAAGTAATAAACTTAGCAGTTGTAAATTGTATGTTGGACAAATAAAAATTTAACTCGTCTTCAAAAATTTTATGTTTAAGAAAAAACAAAGCTGTATTAAAAGACCTAAATCTTAATCCAAAGATATTATTATTCTTTCTGCTCTGAAATTTTTTTAATTCAAGTAATGCTTTTTTATGCATATACAAATCCTTTCAGTTTTAATAAAATTTCGCTCCTACTGTATATATACGACAAAATTCAGGATTTTTTTAAAAAAATTTTTAAAAATTTAAAAATTTTCGGCCGCAACGTACACGCTATCTTGTAGTCATTTAGTTAAGAGAGATTTTTGATAGTTTACGAAAATTTACGAAAGCGTGTATATAATAGTACATGTAGTATTAATTATATTATTTTTATTAATAGTACTACTAGATGGTACTATTAATACTATTAGTACTACCAAATAAATATATACTATAATACTATTATATATCACCCTCAACCTTCACTTGAACAAATCTAAAAAGTGCCTTATTTTACAAGTGAATTTTAGATAAAAGTCAAATTTTAGGATAGGTCAAAACTGTTAATTTACACCGTTTTTTAGGTCAAAACTGCCGATTCACACCGCATTGAATTTGATAAAAATTGATGCGGTGTGAAATAAGAGTTTTGACCTATCAAATAGCATTTAACATATAAAAAAGCGGTATAAAATAATAGTTTTGACCTATCAAATTTTTACTTTTTCGTAGTATTTTCGCCGAAACTTTTTTGACATAAAGTTGTCTAAATAAACAAAAGCTATAAACACTATTTGGAGAAACTAAATGAAAAAGACATATAAATTCAGAGCCTATATCAATCAGGCAACAGAGAAACAAACAAATATAGTCCTTGAACTTTGTCGCCAAGTATATAATCTTTGTCTTAGTCAAAGAATTAATGCTTGGAAGCTCCATAGGAAGTCTATTTCTAAATTTGATCAAATAAAACAACTTCCGGAACTCAAACAATATTATCCTGAATTTAAACAAATTCCTTCTCAAAGTCTCCAAGATGTTATAGAACGTCTTGATAGAGCTTATCAAAATTTTTTTAATAGAGTCAAAAAAGGAGAAAATCCAGGATTTCCAAGGTTTAAAGGAACTAATAGATATGATTCCTTTACTCTTAAACAAGCAAGTTGGTCTTTGGAAGGTTCTGTTTTGAATATTCCTAAAATAGGTATATTCAAAATTAGGTTTCATAGACAAATTCCTAAAGAGGCCAAAATCAAAACAGTTACTATCCGCAGAACTAGTACTGGAAAATGGTATATTAGTTTTGTTTGTGATAATATAACTCCTAAAGTTCTTCCAAAGGTTAATAAAGCAATTGGAATAGATGTAGGTTGTGAAAGTTTTCTTACAGATAGTGAAGGAAAAAAGATTGAAAATCCAAGATGGTTGAATAAATCTTTTGAGAAAATTAAAAAACTTCAACAGAAACTTTCTAAACAAGTCAAAGGTTCTAATAAATACAAACAAACTAAATTGCTTTTGAGTAAAGTTCATGAGAAGGTCGCTAATCAACGTCTTGATTTTCATCATAAAGTTGCTAGATATTATGTAGATAATTATGATACTATTTGTCACGAAAAAATGAATGCTTTTACAAGTTTTAGAAATCTTAATAGGAGCATGAGAGATGTAGCCTGGTTTCAGTTCTTTAACATTTTGTCCTATAAAGCGGCAGAAGCTGGTAGAACAATAGTTAAAGTTCCAGCCAAAGATACATCTCAGATTTGTAGCCAATGTGGAAAAGTAGTTCCTAAAACTCTTGATATTCGTATTCATAATTGTCCTCATTGTAACTGCTCCTTAGATAGAGATTTTAATTCAGCTTTAAATATATTAAGGCTCGGAACGAGCCTAAGTGACAATCCTTCCAATCTTTCTCCAAATAGTGTGTCACTTGAAGCCTCTGCCTTTAGGCAGAAGTAGTTCACACCGCATTGAATTTGATAAAAATTAGTGCGGTATAAAATAAGAGTTTTGACCTATCAAACACTCTTTAATCTATAAAAAAGCGGTGTAAAACATGAGTTTTGACCTATCAAATTTTTACTCTTTCGGAGTATTTTCGTTATCTTTCGTTGTTTTCGTAACATAAGAAAAAATTAAAATTTAAAAAATTTTTTCATAAAAATACCAAAATTTGTCGTATATATACAGTAGGACCTGTTTAAAAATTAAGTATACGAGGAAAAAGACATGATAAAACTAGAACATAGTGCTAATCCAGAATTTTGCAAAGTAATATCTGATAATTATTTAGTTAATAAATGGTTACCAAAGAGTCCATCACGTGTATATTTTAGATTAGAAAAAATTTGGGCATATCCTATTACGGAGATTGCAGATATTTTGGAATACGCTAATAAAATACAAGAGCACGTAGAATTAGATCCAGTTGTAGAAAAGGCATACATTGATTTTACTACAAAAGTAGAAATTGTTAAAAAATTAAAAAACAATGAAATTAAATCATTTAATATTACAAAGCCTAGTTTGTTTAAGAATGAATTAGAAGAAAAATACAATTATCAGTATAGTATTATTTCTCAGATGTTGTTGATGCATAAATGTTTATTGGTCGTTCCAGTTGGACTTGGAAAGACTGTTATGTCTTTATATACAATTTTAAAACTTAAAGAACTTGTTGATGCTAAAGTTTTAATAGTATGCGAATCAAATCAAATTCATAAACCTTGGATAGACACTATTTTAAAATTTACAGACTTAAAAGATTTTTTGATTATTGAAGGAAATGCGGAAGAACGTGCTAGACGGATTCAATACGGGAAGGCAGATATGAACAAATACTGGCTTTGGATTGCATCTTATGATACAGTAAAAATAGAATTTAAAAATCTTCCCAAAAATTGGACTGTCTTATTATTTGATGAAATAACAAAAATAAAAAATATTTCAACTGATGTGTTTAAGGGGGTATCAGAATTAGATGCACCATACAAATATGGTTTGTCAGCTACACCAATAGTTACTAATTATTATGATCTGTATGGAATAATGAAAACTATAAACCCAAATATATTTACTAGTAAACAGAATTTTTCAGATAGATATTTACAATTGGATATATTTAATAATCCAAGAGGATTAAAACCAGGAGCAGAAGAAGAGATTAAACGAAAAATTTTTCCTTGGACAGTTTTTATTGTCAAAAAGGATGTTATGGAAGTTAAACCAAAAGAGATGATTTCATTTCCAGTTCCATTAACTCCATTGCAGCAAAAAGAATTGGATAGAATTAAACAAGAGATTGAAAGTGGAGAAAGGACTGCATTTGAAAGCGGCACTATACTTCGTCAGATTTGTAATACTTTAGCTATAGTATCAGAAGTTCGTCCAGTTTTAGACCTAGAAGGTAATCCAATATTTGATTCTCATGGAAGACCAAAAACTAAATCATATTTGTTATATCCAAATATAAGCATAGAAGACTCAACAAATAAAATAGATAAACTAAAAGAAATAATTCATCAGGTAGTAGATTTACAGAAGAAAAAAATAGTTGTATTTAGTTTCTTTAAAACCGCTGTAGAATTGCTTGCAAAAATTCTTTCACCAACATATGCTGTAAAAGTTGTAACTGGAGATTCGGCACGTGGTTGTAAATATCCAATGATAGCAAAATGTAATGAGTGCCCAAAATATAGATATTGCAAGATGATTAAGAAAGAGATTTTTGAATTTGTAGAAGGAGATGTTAATATACTTCTTGGAACTGATAGTTTGTCCAGAGCCCATAATTTATATACCTGTGATACGATTGTTAATTTTGATTTACCTTGGTCTAGTGCTGATTTAGAACAACGCATAGGAAGAATTGATAGATCAAACAATACAGCACCCAAATTATATATTTACAATTTAGTTACTCTTGGAACTATTGAAGAGAGAATTATAAAAATCATTGAAACTAAAGAACGTGAATCTGATAAAGTATTTCCGAAGTATAATGTTAGTTTAAGTAGATTATCAAAAACTATCAAGGTGGAGTGAATGGAATATTTGGATTTATTAGCAGCTTACAACAGAGAGAAAAAACCATTACTAATACAACCTATAATTGAGAAAAATTTACCATCTATGTCTCCTGTTCAACGAGAAATGTATTTTCTGGACCCTAGATTTTATAATTTAAAATTATCTAAAGAAAAAAATCTAGAAGTTAAAAAGAAAATGGCATCTTATTTAAACTATAACGGAACTATTGTTTCTGGAGCAGTAAAAGATGGAATACTTTTTACATGGGTTAAAGGTAATATAGTAGACGAACGTTATGTATTTTATATTCTAGGAGGACTACCAGAAAAAGAAACAGGCTCATTTAACCATAAATATGTATTTTATGATAATACTTATGTTGATAAATTATTTATTGGGAATACATTATTTCATTCTCTAACATTGCCATATACTACAACTAGTGAACGCTTATCCAGATTATTGGATAAAAATAGTAAAATACTAGGAAAATATTTTTCAGCATTATTCACAGATGAATATGGAAATTGGTATTTTATTTGTAAGAACAGAGATATTATTTCAGCAAAAATATTAGACCTTCTTGAAAAGTTTGATTTAACAGTACAAATTGAATTAAGCCCACAATCAGATACCTTAGTCATAGTAAAGTGAGGCAGAAAACTTATGGCACAAATTATTAAACATAAAGTATGTCTTTATCTTGTTAATCCAGATGAACCTATTTATAAAAGACATTATCCAAGTTTAGCTATTAAAAAATTTATAGATGCTGTTAAACCAGATGCAATTAAACAAATAAAAGTTAAAAACATATATCATATTGGAATATCTGATTTAGTGCCGTTATCATACGACTTTAATGTAGTTGTTGTTCCTACTAGTGCATTTCATTTTGATGTAAAAATACATAGTGGACATATTATCTTGATAGTTTCGTTAGATGCTGGAAATCCGAAATATTCACACGGAATTTATTATCAGTCGCTCTCGTTAATAAGAAAATTTTTATTAGGCACTCCAGTAAGTATAGACAAGAAATCTTTATTTTATAGATTAAAACCTGAAGGAAAAGCAATAATAGTTGCTAGCATGACAGATGTTCAATCTCCAGATGTTTTAAATAAATTATATTTAAAATTATGTAAGATAAAGCTTGACAAACACATGAAATATAGTATAATTCGTATACTATCATTAAAAAGAAAACTATATCATTTATACAAGGAGAGTCATCGTGAGTAACTGTATAAAATGTCATGATACAGGTTATATTACAGATGGAAACAACAAATTTGTAGCTTATTGTGATTGCATAGCAGGTCAGCAACTTAAACAAAAAATTAGAGAACAAAAATTTTTAGAAGCAGGAATTCAGAGAGCGTACTGGTCTTTAACGTTTAAAGATTTTCAACCACAAGTGCAGCATATTAAGCACGTTCAGTTTACTAGGGATGTTGAAGCTTATATGAAAAACATACATAAGCATAGACAAGACGGAACGCTTTGGTTAATTTATGGGGATGTTGGCGTAGGAAAGACACTTGCAGCTTCACTAATTTTAAAAGAAGCTTTGAAAAAGGATTATACGTGTTTATATATTATTTGGACGGATTTAGTAGATGGCAATATTGTAGACGATGAACTAATAGAAAAATTACGCTCTGTAGATTTTTTAGTTATAGATGATTTAGGAAAAGACAAACTTAACATTAACAGCACTTCTCAATACGCCCAAGATTTATTAGAGAAGATAATTAAACCGAGATATGGAAATAAGATGCCAACTATTCTTGTTTCATCCAGAGATTATAGAGATTTAGTAGTAAAATTTCCAGTTTTATCAGCAATGCTTTCACCTCAATGGATATCAGAAGTAGTAGGAGTAAATTTTAGGCCAAACGCAAGAAATAGTTAAAAATCCTGAAAGGAGTCATCTAATAATGGATATAGAAAAATTAACGATTCATTTTTTATTATATTCTCCAGATAGTATGCGAGAACTGATATCGTTAGGGATAGATGTTACATATTTTATGACACCGGCCAATCAAACTGTTGCTAGAGTCATGTTTGATTATTTTAGAGAATATAATAAACCGATTTCTTCAGAAGCTTTAAAATTAAAATTGGCACAATTGCAAACTCCAGAAGCTATAATTGATGAATATGTTAAGTTTAATCCAGATGAATTAAGTGAATTGCATATAGAATTCTTAGCCGACCAATTAAGAACAAAGAAAAAATCGGTGATAATTGAGCAGGGATTGCAATCTACTTTAATAAACCTTAGAAGTTCAGATCCAACTAGTGCAGAAAATAATATAAAGAAAATAATTCAAAATTTAGCTCAAATAGAAACAACACAACGACTTACTATTGATTTAAATTCAGAAGTTGGAAATGTTATTGAAAATTATAAAATTCAGAAAAATATTAAATCTATAATGACTGGATATCCAGAAATAGATGACCTTGTCGGCGGGTTTAGACCAGAATGGCTTGTATTAGTTGCTGCATTACCAAAAATCGGAAAAACAAGGACTTTAATTAATTGGGCGTGTGGAATGGTTAAACAAAAAGTAAATGTTTTAATTTTTACTTTGGAAGTTCCAAGAGATCAATACGTAAATTTATGTATGAGTTGTTTTTCTAAAATTCCGTATTCATCGTTAGAAAAACATACATTGACGCAAGAAGACTTACAAAAATTATCTCAAGTTAAATATGAAATTGAAAATAATTGGGGAAAATTGACTATTATTGATACTCTTGGAGGTTGCACTCCGGATTTTATTCAAGCACAGTTAGAAGAACAGCAATTAAGGACAGGGATAAAATATGATGTAATAGTAGTTGACCACGGAACTATGATGCGTCCAAATATACCTTCAGGCAAAGATCATTTAGATCAGGCACATATAGCAGAAGATTTAAGAGAAATAGCAAGGAAACATCATATTACGGTTTTAGCTGCTGTACAACGTAAGAACGATGAAGCTCGTATTAAAAAAGCATTTAAACAAAGTCAAGATGATGCTAAAAATAATTTTGAAGTAGGTGGAGAATCAATAGGAAGGTCATTTGTTTGGTATCAAACTGCAGATGTCTTATTTGTAATTCAGAACGACCAACCAGATAGTTTGAATGTTTCTCCATTACGTTTCCGTGTAATATCCCGTTATGGGTCCAATGATTCATTTGAACTAATGAAAGATTTTAATATAACATCCCTTATGTCAATTAAAGATAATCCCACACTTAAAGGGCTATGGGATGAATCAAATCTAGGTTAAGGAGGAACTATGAAAATAGAAACTAAACGCGGAATAGTAGAATACGACAAAGCTTTGGTTGTAGAATCAATTGAAAAAGCCTTTCAAGCATCTGGAAATGTACTAATACCAGATATGGTTAAAGAATTGGCGGACAAAGTTACTCAAAAATTAAAAAATTTGGAAAAAGAAATAATTTCAAAAGATGAAGTAGAAGAAACCATAGAAGATGTACTTATGTCAAATAAATTATTTCATGTAGCTAGGGCTTATATAAAATACAGATATCAGCGTCAACTACAAAATGCTATACAAACTCCAGCTGGACTAAGACAAGTTTTTACAAAATACATAAATAAAGACTCATGGGAAATAAATGAAAATGCAAATATGAGTTATTCGTTACAAGGTCTTAATAACGCCATAGTTAGAGCGGTAATTGAAAAACAATGGTTGGAATTATATTATCCGCAAAAGGCTACAACTGCATATAAAGAGGGATATATGCATATTCACGATTTAGACTCGTTTTCAGTGTATTGTGTAGGTTGGGATATTCAGGACTTACTACTTCAAGGATTTGGAGGCGTTCCAGGAAAGGTGTATTCAGCACCTCCAAAACATTTTGATACAGCATTAGGACAAGCAGTTAATTTCATATTTACATTACAAAACGAATCTAGTGGAGCTCAAGCTTTTTCAAATTTTGATACATATTTAGCTCCATTTATTTATTATGACAAATTGACTTATAAAGAAGTAAAACAAGCTATGCAGAATTTTGTATTCAATATGAACGTACCGACAAGAGTTGGTGGGCAAACACCTTTTAGTAATATAACCTTAGATTTAGTAGTTCCAAAACATTTAGCGGATCAACCAGTAATAATTGGTGGACAATATCAAAAAGAGACTTTTAAGGAATTTCAGAAAGAGATGGATATGTTTAATAGAGCGTTCTTTGAAGTTATGATAGAAGGAGATGCACACGGAAGAATATTTACTTTTCCTATTCCAACTATAAATATAGATAAAAATTTTGATTGGGATAATCCAAATTTAGATATCTTATGGGAAGCAACGGCGAAATATGGACTTCCATATTTTGCAAATTTTATTAATTCAGACTTAAGTCCAGAGGATGCTAGGTCAATGTGTCCTTTAGAAAAGAATGAATTGATAGTTTACAAGTCTAAAGGCGACTATGGTGTAAAAATATCTACAATAAAAGATTTATATTATAACTCTTATAGTGGAAAAGAAATTCAAGTACTATCTGGTAATAAATACGTTCCTGCAAGGGTAAATAAATTTGAAGGTAAAAAAATGGTTGAAATTACTTTAGCAAACGGACATAAACTAGTTACATCCAACGACCACGCTAATTTGGTAATGCAAAATAATAAAAGTAAAAAATCTATTACACTACCTACAAATGAGTTAAAACCTGGAATGTATCTACCATATTCGTTGGAGGTCCTACCAGGAGATGGTGGTACATATGAATTAGGATATTTTGTCGGATGTTATGCTGGATCAGGATTCTGTCAAGGAGACTCCAGTTTAACTTTTATATTAAATAAAAATATAAGTTCAAAGATATTACAAAAAATACGCGATTTTATAATTTCAAAAAATTTATGGGGATCAGAAGTTAATGTAAATGATTCTGGAAATTCTATTAGTTTAAATATTAAATCCAAAGCTGCAGTTGGTCTATGTAGAGATTATGTAGGTGGAATTAGACAAGATAAATACTATCTTCCATCAGTATTGAATACTTCTGCTGAGTTTAGACAAGGACTGATTGATGGACATTTTGATACATATGGCGGAGACAAAATTCATACATCTTCATCTAAGATGGTAGAAATGTTGAATTTAATAGCCGCATCTTTAGGAACTACTACGTTTGTAGAAAATGTTACTAATAAAAATATTTTTTCAAAAACAAAATATACTGTTTCATTATACCAATCAAATAAAAAATACAGTAAAGACATAGTATTTAAACGTGAAAACAAATTATGGATACGTATAGAATCAATTAAAGATTTAGATCGTATTGAAGATGCTTATTGTTTAGAAGTAGATACAGATGACCATTTATTTACAGTAGGTAGAGTCGGAACTCTTACGCACAATTGTAGATTAAGACTATCATTAAAGGAATTACATAAACGTGGTGGAGGATTATTTGGGTCTGGGTCATTAACAGGAAGTATTGGTGTTATAACTTTGAGTTTACCGATGATTGCTTATGATGCTAATGGTTCTATTGATAAATTTTTTACAGGCATAGAGAAATATATGATAATTGCAAAAGAAGCATTGGAAGCAAAAAGAAAGGTATTAGAAGAATTAACTGAGAAAGGACTATATCCTTATTCAAAGCATTATCTAAAAAACGTAAAGTTACGTGATGGTCGGTATTGGGCAAACCATTTTTCAACTATAGGTATAATTGGAATGTATGAAGCGGCACAAATGTTAGGAATTAAATATGAAACCGAAGAAGGTAAAAAATTAGCTGAAAGAGTATTAGCATTTATGAATAAAAAATTATTAGAATTTCAAAATGAAACTAAAAACTTTTATAATCTAGAGGCTACTCCAGCTGAAGGAGCATCTTATAAATTAGCTCTTGCTGCTAAAAGACGGAGTTCTAAAATTTTTACTTCTGGTAAAGATACTCCATACTTTACTAATTCAACTATGCTACCAGTTAATTTCACAAATGATATAGCAACAGTACTTGAACACCAAGATAAAATTCAATCTTCATATACTGGTGGAACGGTATTGCACATATATACCGGAGAAAGATTAGTAGCAAAGCAAGCAAAATTGTTGGTAAAGAAAATATTTGAAAAATATAATTTACCCTATATATCAATTACGCCTACATTTAGTATTTGTCCAAAACACGGGTATATTTCAGGAGAGCATAGCGTATGTCCAAAATGTTTAGAAGAGAAAAAGGCTTTAGAGGAAGAGTTAAGAAAATTGCAGGAAGGAGATGATAAATGATGCAGTTTGGTGGGATTATACCAAGTTCCTCCATAGATTATCCAGATAAGATATCAATTGTCGTATTTACTCCTGGATGTAATTTTAAATGTCCGTTCTGTCAGAACTATGAATTGGTAAATTATAAAACTGAAATTTCGTCAGAAGACCAAATCTTATCAATATTAAAATCTCGTTCTAAACTAATAGAAGGTTTAGTAATTTCTGGAGGAGAACCTACTATTCAAAAAGATATCTTAGATTTTTTAAAAAAAGTTAGAGACCTTGGGTTATCTATAAAATTAGATACTAATGGATATAACCCAGAAATGCTGCTTAAATTATTAAATAGTAATTTAGTTGATTATATAGCTATGGATATTAAACAAGACCCTTTAAATGACGAAAAATATAGTCAAGCAGCTGGTATAAAAATAGATACTACAAAAATTTTAGAATCTATTGCTTTATTAAAACAATCTAATATAGATTATCAATTTCGTACAACCTTAATTAAAGAATTTCATACTGATGTAGATATTTATAACATTAGCACTATAATAATTGGGGCAAAACTTTATGTTTTGCAAGCGTTTAGACCAATAACTACACTTGATCCAGAATGGTCTAAATATCATTCTTATACAAAGCAAGAAATGCAAGATTTAGCTGAAACTATTAAAAATAATGTTCAAAAATTAGAAATATTAGATTGAACGGAATGCCCCCGTAGCTCAGTGGATCAGAGCATTTCACTACGAATGAAAGGGCCGAAGGTTCGATCCCTTCCGGGGGCGCCAAAAATTTTTTAAAATTTTTTCTAAAAAATACATAATTTTGTCGTATATATATAGTAGGAGAGTAACAGTGAAAGGAGTAAGATATGAAACAAGTAAAAACAGTAAAAGAAATTAAAGGTAATGCTACCAAGATAATTATTCCAGTAGGAACTATTTTGCCAGTTTATGAAATACATAGAAACAAGTATCTTGTTAAATATCTTGGTAAGTATTGGTTCATTGACAAACATCAAGCAAAAATTATACGTTAGTTTAAGTATGATACAGAACATAAGGAGGAAAAATGAAAAAAGAAGAATTAGTAAGTGGTAAAATATATTTTCATCCAGAATATGGGCATATAAAATTTGAACAATTTAATGCTATAACGAAGGCATACGATTTTAATGATATATCTTCAAAGTCTTTGGTAGTGCTAGAGGAAAAAGAAATTTCTGAATTAAAAGAGGATAAACAAAATGATACAGGAATGAAGTTTGACGGAGAAAAATTAAGATGGGGACTATTGCCTGATGCCGCAGTAAGAGAAATAGTTAAAGTTTTAACTTATGGAGCAAAAAAATATGCACCAAATAATTGGAAATTAGTAAAAGGAAGACGTTGGAGATACTATGATGCATTAATGAGACATTTAATTGCTTGGAAGGAAGATGCAAATTATGGACGTAACCGTGAGAAGATTTATGATAAAGAATCAGGACTTATGCATTTAGCTCATGCTGGTTGTTGCTTGTTATTTTTGTTATGGTGTGATTTATTTCCGTCAAAAGATGATGAAGACGGTTTAGATAATCCAAAAGGAGGCGAATAATGTTTTTGGTTCCTATATTTACAAGTTCAATAACTTTTGGTTCCATAATAGGGTTCATGATTATAATTCCATTTTAATGAGAAAGGAGGCAAATCTATGCCTGAAGTAGAATCAATAATTTTCAGAATGGAATTTACAGATCCAAATTACGCACCAGATGCTGTCGGAATGGATAGTATTTGCAGAATAGTAAATGACATTTTTCAAAAAGGTGGTGTACTTGTTTTACCAGAAAAGATAACTACAGAATGGCTTAAAGAAAAATGGACTGAAACAGTAAATAAAAGAAAAGGTTCAGGAAATTTTGTAGATTTCAAAATCTTAGGAGCATTAAAAGCAATAACTGTTGAACGTGTAAGACTTGAATTTCCGACACAAAAGGAAAATAAAAAATAATATAAATGGAGGTCTATATGAAAAAATTAAAATTAATTATGTTAATAGGTTTATCTTTGATTTTTGTTAATTCTTTAGTAGCAGGTTCTTGGAAGAATGCAGGTGATTATAAGGCGTATAAATTAGCTAGAGATGCAGCAATAAAAGCCGATACTGATGGAAGTACTACTATAGCAATCGTGAATTATCTCAAAGCGGCAGACTTTGCAGCAAAATCAGCAACTGTTGAAATACAGGCATATCAGCTTAATAGTGCAGGATATTGCTTAATTAAAAAATTTAGGACATTAGGTAACAAAATAGAAAATATAAATTTGTTAAAAGAAGCCTTGACTTACTTAGAGAAAGCAAAAGAATTAAATGTAAAAAAAGTAATTCCGAAAATTGATAAGAATATTGATTTTTGTAAATTTTGGATCAATTCTGTAAAATAAGTTTAGGTAATTCATAATTTAAATAAAAAGAAAGGAGGATACTATGAAGTTTGAGCCAGCACAAAACAGAGTTATAGTAAAACTTATTGAACAAAAAAAGGAGTCAGAGGGTTCTATTATTATACCAGATACAGTCCAGCAGGATCCCAAAGTTAGATTTGCAGAGGTAGTGGCGTTAGGACCTAGATTAGCATCTACTTATAGAGTTCCAGAAAAAGAGGAGTTATTACAGATTTCAGTTGGAGATAAAGTTTATATTGGAATGTATGGTGGTATTGAACTTCCAACAGAAAAAGAAGAAGAAAAATTATTAATAATTACATATGATGATATTTTAGTAAAACTGAAGGAGGAATAAATATGGAAGGAAAGCAAATCTATTACAGTGAAGAAGCAAGACGTGCAATTCAGACTGGAGTAAACAAATTAGCAGATGCAGTTAGAATTACACTTGGCCCAAAAGGGCGTAATGTAGTATTAAGCAGAAAAATAGGATCTCCAGTAGTAACGAATGATGGGGTAACTATTGCTAAAGATATAAATTTAACTGATCCTATGGAAAATATAGGAGCTCAATTAGTAAAAGAGGCAGCATCAAAAACAGGAGATATAGCTGGAGATGGAACTACTACAGCAACATTATTAACCCAGTCAATTTTTAACGCTGGTTTAAAAAATGTTATAGCCGGTAGTAATCCGATGCCTATTAAACGTGGTATACAAAAGGCTGTAGAAAAAATAGTTGCTAAACTTAAGGAAGTTTCAAAAGAAATAAAAACAAATGAAGAAATTAAACAGGTAGCTACAATTTCAGCAAATAATGATCCAGAAATTGGATCTTTAATAGCTGAAGCAATAGCTAAAATTGGTAAAGATGGTATAATTACTCTTGAAGAATCTCAAACCTCTGAAACTACATTAGACGTTGTTGATGGAATGCAATTTGAACAGGGATATATTTCTCCATATTTTATAAATAACGGAGAGAAGATGATAACTGAATTGAAAGATCCGTATATATTATTACACGATAAAAAAATATTAAATTTCAAATTATTGATGCCCATTTTGGAACGTGTTGTTCAGACTGGAAAGCCAATATTGATTATTGCAGAAAACGTAGAAGGAGATGCATTAGCTACTCTTATAGTGAATAAAATGAAGGGTGTTATTCAATGTGTTGCTGTTAAAGCTCCAGGGTTTGGTGATATAAGAAAAGATCTATTACAGGATATAGCAGTTTTAACTGGAGGAACTATTATTAGTGATGAATTTGGATTAAAGCTTGAAAAAACTGAAATTAAGGACTTAGGACAGGCGTCTAAAGTTGTAGTCACACATAATACGACTACTATTGTAGGTGGAGCAGGAACTAAAGAAGCAATAAACGAGCGTATCACTCAGATAAAAGCTCGTATTGAGGAAACCCAGTCTGAATATGATAAAGAAAAATTAAAAGAAAGAATAGCAAAACTTAGTAGCGGAATTGCTGTGATACGAGTCGGAGCTTCAACTGAAACAGAAATGAAAGAAAAGAAAATGCGTATAGATGATGCATTACATGCTACTAAAGCTGCAGTAGAAGAAGGAATAGTTCCAGGAGGAGGAATAACATTATTCAGATTATCTTCTGAATTAGAAAATATGACAGGTTCATCTGAGGAAGAAACTATTGGTATAAAAATAGTAAAAGAAGCATTAAAAGCTCCTCTAATGCAGATTGCTCATAATGCAGGTATGGATACGACTGAAGTTCTATATGATGTATTAAAAAGTGAGAAATTTAATTATGGATTAGATGCAAATGATGGACAAATTAAAGATTTAGTTGCAGCTGGTATAGTTGACCCAACTAAAGTCGTTAGAAGTGCGTTACAGAACGCAGCTAGTATAGCATCGTTATTACTTACTACAGAAGCTATGGTCGTAGATGTTCAGAATAAAGACGATAAAAATAATCCTATAGCAAAGCCTAATGAAAATGTTTATTATAGTGAATACTAATAGGAGGATGAAATGAAATTAAAAGAAGGAATATTTGTTCAGGAACAATTACCACCATTTGGGATAGTTCTTGCAGGTGGAGGGGGAGCTGGAAGGTGGCAAGCCGGAGTTTTGGTAGCCTTAGCTCAATTAGGTATTTTGGAACAAGCTAAGGTCGTTACTGGAACTTCGGTAGGAGGGTTGAACTCGGGTTTATTCGCTTTGTATGGCGGAACATTACCTAAAGATAAGATAGAAACTGGAATTGATATGGGTTCTGGAGGACGTCCGCCAGAACCATATACTGCTGCAATTGATGTTTGGGAAGGAATTACAAAGAATAGTGATATTTATCAAGGTGAATTAAATTTATTAGGCAAGATCGGAGCAGGTATAGGTTTTTTAACTGGAGCAGAATCAATTTTAGATAATTCAAATTTGCATAAACTTATTGATAATGTTTTTAGAGATATGACTTTTAAAGAAGCTTCAACTCTATTTAATATGAAAATCATTGTTTCTGCATTAAATCTTAATACTCAGAAAGAAGAATTTTTTAGTAGTTTTGATCAAAGAGTGGCAAATGTAAAAGTTGCGGATGCATTAAAGGCTACGTCTGCTATTCCTGGTATTTTTAAATCTGTACCTATAACTATCAATGGTAAAACTAATTGGTATGTAGATGGCGGTGCTGGAGCAAATAATCCTTTTATTTCGCTTTCAAAATATAATGAAGCTTTTCCAGATAATGCAGTTAAAAAAGCTATAATTATATTTTGTTTTCCAGATGAAACTATAGATACTTGGACAAACGAAGCTCCACAAACTTCAGATAAATCATTTAAAGCTTACAGGGATGCATTATTAGGCACCATCCCAGCAGCATTAAGTGCTCAAGAACAATTAGCAGAAATGCTTATTATTGATAAGGTTAAAAATTCTGATTGGGATGTTATGGCTCTTTGGCCAGAAAAAGCTCCATGCGATTCATTAGATTTTACAAAAACACAGATTTTACAAGATGGATATGATTATGCAACAAAAGGGTTAGGTTGGGATTATAAAAACAATAGTTATATTGATATCTTAGATTTCTTGCACAGATGAGCAAAAGATGTCCGACAGACCTATAGACGATTCCTCCGAAGAATACTGGCATATTAGAGCTTTGGTTGAGGAGCATAACGCAAATATTTTTGTTGAAACATATGTTGTAGAACAAAGTACTGGAATTAAGATGCTCTGGATTAGATTTAATCCAGACGAATCAACTCCTGAAAAAATAATCTATCAAGTAGCAAAGATAGGAAAAGAATTTTCATTAGATTTGATTGTATTTGCAGTTGGTAGATCAAATTATGTAAGTTATATGGTTGAAGAAAATCAATTCTATAAAATAAAAAGTTTAGACTTGTTAATTCCAGAATTCGAGATAGTAGAAAGATTACGTATTCCAATTTACCAAGTTAGGTCAAAAATTAAATGTTTATTTCTAGAGGATAAAAGGAGAAAACTAATAAATGAGAATAATAAAATTTCATAACAAAAGATTAAATTTAGAACAGGCACGTAAGTTAGCTAAACTACCTTGGGTGCAGTTAGTAACTAGACCAGATGACCCATATATAAGCGAAACATTTAGAAAAATTAAAAAGATGTTAGATTGTGATTTTAGTGTTTTTACTACTAAAGGATTGGCAAAAATTGAAATACAATGTGGTAAAGTATATATAAAAACTAATAATGTAAATGATGATTATATTAAATTATTGATCCACGCTGAGAAACACAGGATAAAAGTAGAAGATTCAGAACCAACCTATATGGAACGTTTAGCACGGTTATCTCCTATTGAATTTCTTACGAAAATATTAGATGATATTAGGAATAATGTATGATGGATATATTAGATTATTTAAAAAGTAAAGGATATAATCCAAAGCCTGTTGGATCTATTTATAGGATGCTATGTCCATATCCAGACCATAAAGAAACAATTGGATCTTTTACTATATATCCGAAAACTAATAGTTTCTTTTGTTGGGGGTGTAAAAGAAGTGGAAATGTCACTACTCTAATGCGTTTGTTTGGTGACCCAATTACCGTAGATTTATTAGAAGAAGAAAGAGAACGTATAAACAAGATTAAAGAAAAGAAATTGGCATTTAAAGATAAATTAACTCAAATACGAGGACTAATAACCACAATTAGAAATAAAAGAAAGACATATGCGAATCAAGAAATTTTAAATAGAAGGGTTAGACGAATTATGAAAATCATGAAGGAATATTTATGAAAATACTTCATTTTGCAGATTTACATATTAAATTAAAGAGTGATGACAGATATAAATACGATTTATTAGGACAATTACGTTTTATTCTTGATGTAGTAAAACAATACCAACCAGAATATATATTTTTTGCTGGGGATCTGTTTGATAAAAAAGAACCAACTCCTACGGAATATTCATTGGCTCATATATTCTTAAAACAATTATTAGATCTTGGGTGTACAATTGTTATGATACCTGGAAATCATGACCAACCTGATAATGAAGAAGCACATCACACACTTAAACCTTTAAAAAATTTAAACTTACAAAATCTTTTTATTTTTGATGAAGAAGGTTTATATAGAGTAAAAGACATAGATATTCTTGTGATACCATATAAATACCACGCAAAAGATGTTTGTCTTAATACAATTCAAAGACTTCACGATGATTATAAAGGAAATGAATTATATTTAATAGGACATCTTTGGGTTAATGAGTTCTCTGCGATAACTCCATCTTCATCTGAATTTACTGTTTCATCAGGATGGTTACAAAGTTTATCCAAAGTAAAATATGGAGCAATAGGCCATATCCATACTGGAGGACAGATTATAGGAAACTTTTATTATAGCGGTTCACCTTATAGGACTGATTGGGGAGAAGAAGAACCTACAAAATATATTTCTTTGTATGATTCAGGAAATGTAGGGTTTATACCCACAAATGCTAGACCTATACAAGTGTTTGATTTTGAAACATTTGATCAGTCAAAAATATCTGTTCCAGGAACTATGGTCAAAATCATAGCAAAAGATATAGATGTTAGTTTAGTTCCAGAATTGGATAAACTTCAAAAAGAATTAGAAGCGAAAGGGTATCCTGTTCGTATAATAAAGAACTTTAAACCGATTTCTTATACATCAGCTCCTGAATTTGTTAGGAGACAAAAAGTGACTTTAGAAAATTATATAGATGATTATGTTAAAAGAAACAATTTAGTTCCTGAACATAAAGCCATATTATCTATTTGTGAAGATATAGTTTCTGAGAAAATAAAAATGGAAACTTCTCCATTTGAAATTCCAATTTTAGGATTAAAACCATGAGATTACTTAACTTAGAATTAAAAAATTTTATGGCACATGCCAATACATATATAGATTTCACTCAATTAGGCTCACCAGTCTTGATTAAAGGTATAAATTTAGATAGGGGATCTGAAAAGCATTCAAATGAGGCTGGAAAATCAACCTTATTTAAGGGTATAGATTATTGTTTATTTACAAAACGTAAACATAGATTACGTAGAGGAGCGACGGAAGGTAAGGCATCCTTAACTTTTGAACATAATGGTCATATTTATAATATTATAAAAGAATTTACTAATAGTGATTATAAACCGTCTTTATATAAAGACGGACAATTGATTTCTCAACAAAAAACAGAAGTTGAAAGATATATGTATGATTTATTAGGTATAGACCGTAAACTTTATGAATATACTATCTATCAAAGCCAACATTTTTCCGATGCTTTTGGTAATGCACCGAAACAAGTTAAAACAGATTTCATAATGTCACTTATGGAAATAAAACAATGGGAAACATACCATCAAGTAGCTAAGAATTTAACTAAACTAATCGTTGATTATGGATCTAAAAGTAAACAGCAAAAAGAAATATTAGAAATGCAACTTGCTTCTATTCAAGAAGCATTATCTAAAAGTGATATTGAACAATTACAACAGCAACTTTCTTTGAAACAATCTATGCTAAAAGAGAAACAGCAGCTTTTAGAAGCTAATAAACAAACAGAACTTTTATTAAATAAAAAGGAAGAAATCATTAAAAAAATTAAAACATTAACCGAATCATTAGAGAATGCAAATAAAACTTTAGCAGACAATAATGCCCAATTACAAAAATATAAACCAATTCTAGAGGATTTAATTAAGCATAGAGTCACCCCTATTGATGAAAATTATAAAAAGAATTTACTGGGTAGTTTTTTATCTGCAGAAAAAACTGTAGCTGCAAAGCAACAGGAAATGAAAATGATAGAGGACCAGATTAGAGAGGCTGAAAGAAAGAAACCATTAATTTTACAACAGAATATGTGTCCTTTTTGTAGGCGAGTTATGGACGACTCATATAAGTCAGAATTGGAAAAACATCTTAATGGTGAGATAGCTTCAATGAATAATACTTATCAAAAGCTTGGAGAAGAATATAATAATTTAATAGATATTCGTTCAAATTTAGCTAAACAGGTAGATGAAATGAATAAGCAAATAGCTATTTATAATGAAAATATAAGGACTCAAACAGAATTAGAAGGAAAAATAAATCAATTAGAATCTATAAATCAATTATTAACTAAACAATGTGAGAAAGAACAACAGGAATTAGCATTTAATAAAAAACAATTAGAAGATACTGAGAAACTACTTCAAGGAAGCAATCCAGATCAATTAAAAGAATTATATGCATCTATTGATATACTTAAAACAGAAATTGAAGATTTACAAAGGAATATTATGAAAATTGAAAATATGCAAGCAAACATATTAACTATAAAGGATCAAATAGTACAATTAGATTCTGAAATACAGCAATATGCAAAAGCTCAAAGTTTAACTACACATAGTGCAAATATTTTATCTATAAATGGAATACAAAAGGCTCTTATTTCTGAAGCATTAGAAGAGATAACAATTTTAGCTAATTCTTATTTAACTCGTTTGGGTAAATCAGTATTTTTTCAATTTGAAAAGTCTAAGAAATCTTCTGAAGGTACTATACCTGTTTTTGACACTATGGTAGTTAATCAATATAAAGAAGTTTGTGAATTAGATGAATTATCGGGAGCTGAATTTGTTTTAGTGAATTTTGCGTTACGTTTAGCTTTAACTACGTTGGTCGCAAATAAATATAATTTTCAATATTTGATAGTAGATGAAGGTATAAAGGACCTAGACGAACCATATCGTGAATTTGTTGCCAGTATGTTAAAAAGTATATCTGGGCAATTCCAAATATTTTTAATAACGCATTTTCCAGATTTTGCCTATGAGTTTAATAATTCACTTTTGGTAAAAAAAGAAAATGGCGTATCAAGTGTAGTAGTTTTGAATTAGGAGTATATATGAAAATCACGAGAATTTCTGCTACAGGGTTAGATAACTATGTATCGTGTCCATATAGATATTATTTAAGATACGTTAAGAATTATAATAGACACGTATCTCCGACACAGCATATGTTATTTGGAATTATGATACATAAAATTTTAGAGGATTTCCATAAGTATATAATTAATTCAAAACTACCAGAAGACCATCTTGCTTTAGCAAAAGATTTATATGCAAAAATTCACCAATTAACTATGGTTAATATAGCCAATTCAAGAAGCCAAAATCCAAATATGTTAACTAAAATTGGATTTAATGATGAAGAAATCTTTAAATCTTATATTTATCCATATTATGATTATTTTATAACAAATCAATTTTATACACGTAGAATAGAAACAGAAAAAACTTTTGATACAACAATTGGAGAATTGGCTCAAGTATTTCCGAAAGACCAGTTGCATCCGCAATATACAACGTTTAAGGATGTAGTTATAACAGGGAAAATTGATTTAATTATCTATCCAAACCTTATTATTGATTTTAAAACTCAGTCTAGTCCATCTGCTATCAGAGAATTAAGAAAGAGTTTTCAGACACAGATTTATACGATTTTATTTGACAAAGATATGATTTTCCAGTATGTTTATTTACATAGTAAATTAATAGTTCGTACTTTAGAGATTAAACAATCAGAACGACTAAATACATTGAATAACCTAATTGATCTTATTTATAAATTAGAGACTACAACTAAATTTAACAGAAACCCAAAAGCGTGTTATAACTGTTTATTTAAAAAATTTTGCTGGGGATAGGAGCGTGATCTTATGGTAATAGGTTACTATGCATTAACAGAAATCACAGTTGAACAAGATTTTGACCTTTATTACGGACCGACTAAAGCAGCTAGTACTATAGTTTTTAACGGTCAATTTCGTTTGCATGTTTTACCAGAAAACATTACTTCAATTTTAGTTGTTAGTAGAGATTTCGCTGGGTCACAGATAGAACGGGAAGCATTATATGGTATAGATGAAGCTATTGAAATGAAATTTATTCAACCTATAAAATTAGATGTTGATAAGAAAACAGGAATGGGAAGCTTTGCAGAATCTAATAAATCCTTAACGGTGAAACCATATAAAAGCAAAAAGAAAAAAGCTAGAAAAAAGGTTGATACTGTAGAGGAGTGAAAATGGCAGATGATAAAATAGATTTGAAAGATCTTAATATAGAACAGGAAGGAAATCCGTGTAAAATATGCGGTAAACCTACATTTAATAAAGAACAAATATGTCAAATATGTATAGATCAATATTTGCCAAAATTGAAAAAATTTTTGGAAGATCATCCAGACATAATACAGAATGGATATCTTGGAGTTATATTTCATAAAGATTTGCCAATCCCAAGATCAGTTGTATATGAGTTGACTGAAGCTAAATTAATTGAATTTAAAAAATAAAGGAGGAATTAAGATGAAACGAATAAAAAAAGAAGATACTCTTAAAAAGATCCTAAAACTTTTAGAAGGAAAATATACATTATGTATTGAACGGACAGAAAACGGAGTAGTATTGCGGTATCATAATTCCTATCAATATGATAGTGAAAATTATACTGAATGTTTTGACTTTGGTGATGAAGACAATTTTGATGTTGAAAAGTTCAAACAATTTATTGATAGTGTAATAGAAGAATTTCAACCTAGTACTAGATGGAAAGAAAAGAGAGTTAGTACATATATTTCGCACGGACACAAATATGAATGTGTTAAAAAGGATTGTCCAATATGTACAGCGGAAAAGGCGGTATATAAACAAGAAGGTATAGATTTAGAGAGGGATGAGTGAATTTCATGAGTAAAATTATATCAGAACTATTAAAAGGTAAAAAAGGATTAGAAATTGGAAAATCAGCATGGAATGATTTTCATTTAGATGCTAAAAATGTAGATATACCAAATAGAAAAGTATGGGAAGATTATTCCAGAAAACTAGGGCTTTCTCCGGCACCAGTTGATTATGAAGCGGATGCAGCTTCTATTCCAGTAGAAGATTCTTCTCAAGATTTTGTTTTTTCATCTCATATGTTAGAGCATCACCCAAATCCAATTGCTGTATTGATAGAATGGTTTAGAGTTATTAAAAATGATGGGTTAATAGTTGCTATTATTCCAAAGCGGGATGCTTCGCCCAATGATATTGGAAGACCATTAACAACATTGTCAGAATTTATAGACCGTTGGAAGAACCCACATTTATATTCAAATTTTGATCCTGCAGCTCATCAAACCGTTTGGGATACTAAGACATTTGATAATTTAATACAATATGGAAACGAACAAAAACTTTGGAATTACATAAAAGAATTGATATTAGAATCTGATGATCAGGTAGGAAATGGATTTTTAGTATTTTATAGAGTAAAAAAAGGAGATAACTAAACATGCCAGAACAAGCATCATTAGCTCATATTGAACACAAACCAATTAGACATATGTATGAATTAGAAAATTTTGTTCCAAATTCTAAAAAAATTTTATTTTTACTTGCTGACCTTAATGGATGTGGATGGTATCGTGGTAGAACTCCTGCAAGCTTTTTAAATACGAAGTATTCTGATTATATAAATATTGTTGTAAGTAATTGTATTATGAAAGAGGATATTGAAAAAGACCATCCAAATCATATATCTTGGGATATGATAGTATTACAGAGACAAACATCGGATACGATATTAAATTTATTACATAAATTTAAGCAGGAAAATATAACTTTAGTTTATGAATTAGATGATGATTTATTTAAAATTCATCCAACATCTCCGGCAGCAAAAGCTTATACACCAGATACGTTAAAAAATATTTATGAATTTCTAAAGAAAGTGGACGCAGTAACTGTCAGTACTGAACCTCTTAAGAAAGTTTTAAATCATTTACACGACAATGTACACGTTCTTCCAAATTTTGTAAATACAGATTTTATGAAAACTTTACGTAAGAAAAAAGAAGATTATTATCGCGATGATCCAATAATAATTGGTTGGGCTGGCGGTTTTACACATTATATAGATCTTAAAGTTGTAGTTCCTGTAATAAAAGATGTTTTGAAAACCCATAAAAATGTTAAATTCTATTTAGGAGGATGGTCAGATTGTCCTTTATTCAAAGATATTAATTCGGATCAAATTATTTACGGTTCCTGGTATGATAATGTTTTAGATTATTATAGAAGTCTTCAAAAAGTTGATATTGCTATTTGTCCATTAGCACCAATTGTTTTCAACGAAAGTAAAAGCAATATAAAATATTTAGAATTTGCATCTTTAGGAATACCTGTAATTGCTTCATCAATATACCCATATCAAAATACTATTAAAGATAGAAAAACAGGTATATTAGTAAAAACTTCTGGTAATACATATAAGGTTTGGAGAGATGCTATTGAAGAACTTATTGAAAATCCAAAATTTAGACATATGTTAGGAGTTAGTGGAGCTCAATTCGTTGATGATAATTTTGATCAAAAAATAATAGGACAAAAATGGTTTGCATTCTATAAAAATCTTTTAACACAAAAAGGAGGCTAATATGGGAAAATTTATTGAAGAGAAAAAGAGTATATGGGATTATGCTGAAGATCCAAAGGCAAAGATTTTCATTAATATTAACGGCACTATACAACGGGGAAACAAGCTTGTCATGGGAAGAGGAAATGCTAAAGAAGCAAAAGATAGACTTCCAAATATTGCTTTGGTTATCGGACGAGCCATAGCAGAAAATGGTTTACGTGTAATGTACTTTGAAGAGATAAAACTCGGAGTATTTCCTACGAAAGCACAATGGTATCTCAGAGAAGATGCAAAATTAGTAGAAACTTCGGCTGAACAACTTAGACATATGGCTGATCAGAATAAGTGGGAGAAAATTGTTTTAGGTAGGTCTAAAAACGAAGATGGTGGATTGGAATGGAAGGTAATTGAAGAAATTTTTGATAAATATTTTGATGAAAGGTTTATTGTAGAAAACAATTCAAATTTTTGAAAAAATTTTTTTTAAAATACTGAAATTTGTCGTCTATATATAGTAGGAGGTGCTGAAGATGGAAGTTGAAGGAAGCTTATTTAAAAAACTACTAGGAATAAGAGCTTTGTTTAAATCTGCGGTAGAATTGGACCAGGAAATGATACATTATATCGCTTATGACTATGATAATAGGTTGTTTGAAATAACTGTAGCTGCACAGGCTAAAACAGCCCCAATTCCAGCGTGGACATTTAAACTAGTAGTTCCATATTCTCATTTAGAACGTATTTTGTTACTTTTTGAAAAGATAATTAAACATTATGAAAAAATATTTTACAAGGAGGACCATAATGGAACAAAATCCAATTAATCCAATTATTCCACCTAATCCGGTAAATCCAACGGTTATTCAGAAAGATCAGAAGGATGTAGAAATCCAAAGACTGACAGAAGAAAATAAAGCACTTAAAGCACAGATAGCAAATTATGAAATGCAATTAAAATCATTGACTGATACTACGCAAAAGAATAAGGAATACTATTCTAGTATATTAAAAAAATCTATTGGCATACATGGTGCGTTATGAGATTGTTGGTACAGCTTTCAAACAGTATTAGTGGATATTTGAATAATATAGCTGCTGTATACAAACGAATTGATCTAAAAGCGAAGCTGCCAGAAGAATTGAAGAAAACTTTTGAAAAGCAGTTAATGGATCTTGCGGTAACTACTGACAAAATTAAAGAATATGTTTCAAAACTTCCGGATGATCCAGGAGGAACAAATGCTGGTTAAATTTAAAACAGATATTACACACGAAGGAGTTTTATTAGCTAAAGCTGGAAGCACAGGTTTTGTAAAAAGGCTAGTAGGAAGTACAAAATATCACGTTGCATTTGACACTCCATTGAACGCTTCGTATCCAGAAGCAGTAGTTTCTATGAACCAGGTTGAAGTTATAGAGGGAGGATTAAAACATTTAGTAAATAGAATTATACGTCTTGAAGATATTGATATTGGATCTTATGAATTATTTAAACAGCAGTGTGATGAAATTAAGGGTGTGATAGATCCTGTTTCTGCTGTGCAATATGCTATCCAAGCAGCTACAATTGCAGCATATTTATCTACATATAAATCTATGTTAAAATACACAGAAGAAAAGCAAGATGCTGAATTAAAGAAGATATATTCAATTGCAATTAGCCAGGCTTCTGGAAGTTCTCAAGATAAGCGTGAAGCAATAGCAAAACAAGACCCGAATTATCTTCAGAAATTAGAAGAATTAGCTTCAATTAAAGCAGCACAGATTTATATAAATAGTGCATATGATTATGCTATAAATATGTATTATTTATTTAAAGAAGTATATTCAGGAGAAAAACGGGCATTGACGTCTACTGATCCTCGTGATCAATAAATAACCTTAAAGGAGGTATATTATGGAATCTAAACCTGAAATAGTAGCAGAGATTAGAGTATTGAGAAGATATAATACTGGAAATTATACGCATATTGAAATTGAATATAAGATATCTGGACCATTTGATGTTTTAAGGGATAATCCAAATTTAGCTAATCAGCTTATTACAGCTACAACAAATATGGGTAAAACTATGGACCAAGTACTTGTAGCTTTATTAGATAATTATAATAGAACTATTTCTAATGCTTCTTATCCACAAAATAATATTCCACAAATCTAAGGAGGATTTCAATGCCATTGAAAAAGTCAGGAAAAGATAAGAGAATTAAAAAAATTAAAAAAACTGAAAGCACAAAACGCACTAAAATTACTAAAAGCACTAAAAAAACATCTAAATCCAATTCGTCAGTACTAACAAATGGACAAGTGCAGGATCTTGCGAACGTTATTAGTAGTATAAATTCACAATTGAAGCAAATGGAAATGCCCGTAAGATTAAAACTTCAAATTGTGAATTCAGAGAATAATTTTGATATTATTATTGAATTATATGAATCTATTGATTCAGATGAAATTTCGTCTATAAGTCATAATTCGTCTTATGATGAAGTTTTTAATTCATTAACTAAGTTAGATAATTATATAAAAGAAGTATTAACTTCTTTAAAGAGCGGTGATTTAGACAAAATTTTGCGTCACTTATACCATGATTTTAAATAGTAGGAGGAAGCAAATGAGCAAAATGAGAAAAATAAGTAAAATAATAGAAATTATATTTTTGTTATTTTTCACTATTAATATTTTTGCTGCACGTATTACTCAACCTTGGGAATTACCAGAAGGTAAGACTTGGGAACAAGTTCACCAAGACAAATTGTATAATGATTTATTAGAAGCTGAGAAAAAGGAAGATGTAGATAGTTTAAGGAAGGCAACATTGGCTTATGCTGTAGCTACCGAGAAAGATCCAAAATTCCACGCCAGATTAGCTTGGAAGTTTAATAATTTAGCATATGAACTAATCAAGGATTTTCAGATGGAAACTGAATACCTTGAGAGGATAGAAACATATGAATCTATGACTGATACAGCTAAAAAGAACGAATATGACGCTGAGACTAAGAAGATTTTTGGATCTAAAATTTATTATTGTATTGAAGCAAAAACATATCTATTGAAAGCAAAAGAATTAGATGATAGTTTACCAGAGGACGAGAAAAACCCAGACCGCACATCAAAGATTAATAATAATTTAAGATTTGTTAATTGGATGATTGAATATACTGGTAATTAAAAAGGAGGAAAAAATGAATTCAATTAAAATGACCAAATCAACCAAGTCAACTAAGGTAACTAAGTCAACGTCAGCACAGAATGAATTTTTCAAAAATAGTATTAATGATATATCTAAAGAGACTAATATTCTATTCGTATTTTTAATTCTATGTATTGTAGCAGTTTTGCTTGTTGGATTGAAACTATTCCTAATTCAGAAAAATATAGCTGATTTCAATACGTCTATTCCTTTTTTAGAGAGATCGGTAGGTTTATTAGCTGAAGACTCACAGAAAATGAAAAATCAATTGGAAGAACTTAATTCTACTGTTGCTATACAAACTAAGCAGATGAAAACATTGCAATTAAAATTAAAAAAGACACAGGACAGAGTAGATTCTCAAGATAAGCAGATAGAGTTGTTGCGGAATACGATTTACAAAAACGAAAAATAAATGGGAGGAGACCTGTGAGTAAAACTTCAAGGAAATCAAAAAAATATGATAGTGTAGCAAGTCTTTTAAAAGCGAAAAGACGCAAAGAATTAGAGGAAATAAAAGAAATAATACCAAATCACTATATAGATGATAAAAATGTTATGAGTAAGGAAGAAAGGAAGGAATTGCTGGAACTTTTTAATAATAAAAATGCTAGTATTACGTCTAGATTAGTAGCGTTAAAGAAGTTATATCCATTATATAGCGTTTTTGCATTAGAAGTAAATATTGATGCAATTTGGAAAACTCAATTGGCTGGATGGACTGCACTTCAATTAGCTAGCTCGTACGATCACGTAAAAATAGTAAAATTTTTATTAGAAGTAGGAGCAGATGTAAATAGTAGAGATAAAAATGGTAATACTGCTATTATGTTAGCCAGTCTACACGGGAATGATGCTATAGTCAAATTATTATTAAAATTTGGAGCAAATGCCAATGATAGAAACAATGACTCTGAAACTCCTCTTATGTTAGCTTGTGTTTCTGGAGACACAAAAGTTATAGAAACGTTAATAAAGGCTGGAGCTGATTTAAATGCTAAGGATTTACGGAACCGAACTCCTCTTGCATTAGCTTGTATGGTTAATAGCATTGACGTAGTAAAAATATTATTAAAAGCGGGAGCTAATGTAAATGAGATAGATAATACTGGGTATACGGTTTTAGACAAAGCCAGAGTTAGTAATAATATTGAAATGATAAAATTATTGGAGTCATATGGAGCCAAAGAAAGCCATCAAATCACAAAAAGTTAAAGATGAATTATTAAATTTATTAAATGATAAAAATGCTAGTTTAGTGGCAAAACTTGTTGCATTGGTAAAATTATATCCGGAATATGAAGAATTTAATTTAATATCCAATATTGACAATAGAACGGTTCTTGGAACTACAGCCTTAATGAAGGCATGTGCTGAACAAAACCTAGACTTAGTAAAATTTTTTCTAGAAGCAGGTTCAGATATAAATGCGAAAGACAATGCTTGTTGGACGGCACTTACTGTAGCGTGTTTGAATGGAAATAAAGAGATAGCTAAATTTCTTTTAGAATCTGGAGCTGATATAAACGTCAGAACTCAAGATGGAGATTCATTGATAGATTTAGCTTCTGTATATGGCCATAAGGAAATAGTAAAATTATTAAAACGATATGGAGCAAAAAATTAAATTAAAAGATGACAACGATCGAGGTTTTTACCTGTGGTAAAGACCCTATCGAGGGTTTGGCCGTTGCCCCAGCGTAGCGAAGCAACGGCAAATTTAAAAATAAATAGGAGATATAAAATGGATAAATTAACAGAAGTTTTACAGGAATTAACAAACAGGCTTGGGGTAACGGTTGATAAAATTTACAATGCTTTTTTGGTTAAAGTTAGTGTTGAAGCAAAATTTTATTTGGGTTTATCAGTTATATCTTTTATTTTTATGATTATTGGTTTATTTTCCACTTATAAAAACTATAAAAAGAAGGATGAGGAATTAGAAACAAAATACCTATGGAACGTAGGAAATTAACGCTTGTGGAGAGTAGGTGCAACAATGCCGCTCGATAGAAGCAAGAAGCCTTTGCCTTTAGACAGAGGTAGGTTCACGCCTCTTACTGAGGATGAAAAGGAAATGGTATATGATATCATTAATGGGATCAGAGGAATAATATACTAGTTTTACTCACTCCTACCTTTCTTTTGCTCCCAGCCTACGGGGAGAAAAAATATACGTAGGCTTAAAAAATTTTAAAAAAATAGAGGTGAACCTTAAATTGAAAAGTTTGGGAAAGCATTTACTAGTTGAATTTTACGGGTGTAATAAAAAGAAGTTGAACGATTTAAAATTTATTGAAGAGGCGATGACAGAGGCGGCGAAGGAGTCTAAGTCTACGATTGTGCAGGTAGTATTCCACAAATTCAGTCCGCACGGAGTGAGTGGAGTAGTAGTTGTGGCGGAATCGCATCTTGCTATACATACATGGCCGGAGCACGGTTATGCTGCAGTTGATCTTTTCACGTGTGGTGAAGAAACAGACCCCTGGGCAGCTTTTTATTATTTAAGTGACAAACTAGAAGCAAAAATAAGAACAACGCTTGAACTAAATAGAGGAACTATGGATTTGCCCAAAAATCAGGAGATATAATATGCTAGTTTATATTTGTAGTCCATATAGTGCAAAAACCAAAAAAGGTATAAAAAAGAATATAGAAATAGCCAAGAAATTAGGTAAAGAAATTTTTGATTTAGGTTTGAACTATATACCTGTAATTCCTCATTTAAATTTTAGTTTCATAGAAAAAGAGGATGAAAAGACCAGGGAAAGAATTTTAAGTTTTTGTGGACAATTAGTATCTATTTGTGATATGGTATATATAAACAACGAAAAAGGGATAACAGAAGGCATGAAACGTGAAATAAAAATTGCCAAAAAATATGGAAAAGGGCTAATATACAGAAAGGAAGGTACAAAATGAAAAACAAAATTAATTTTGGTATCTATCAATTGATGTATATGATGTATATAGCGAAAGGGTTAATTTTATTAACTATTGCAATTATTTTAGGAAGTATTGTAATAGGATTTTGGAATTGTGGGCACGTTTGGTCATTACCGTGTTGTGATTTTTATCATAATTTTATAGTTGGGTTAGAATCTTCTTTAAAATTGTTAGGACTTGTTGTTTCTTTTATAATAGGATTTTTAGGAATAGCTTTTATAATTTATCCCTTTATAAAAATTTTTGAAAACTGAACTACCAAAGACTAATATACTTAATATAAGCCGTTAATCAGTGTGAAATAGGCTGGTTAACGGCTTTTTTATTTCTACCCAATATATTCCTTCCTACTTCCTTCTAAATATCTATACGGCAGTTTAATTGCCTTATTCACATTATTCACATTATACACATTATACACATTATCCACAGTATTCACAGTATTCACAGTATTCACGGTATGGAGTAATTATGGGGGCGGAAATTCCAAAAATTTTTCCTATAGAAAATTTTCGGTTCAGGGGGACCCTAAAATTTTTCCTATAGAAATTTTTAGGTTAAAGGGGACCCTAAATTCCAAAAATTTTTCCTATAGAAAATTTTGGGTTCCAGGGGACCCTAAATTCCAAAAATTTTTCCTATAGAAAATTTTGGGTTCCAGGGGACCCTAAATTCCAAAATTCTCCTGGTTTTGAAGGGGATATATAGCGGATTCTACGGCCATCATCAACTCTTTCTTCTTCTCTTATGAGAATTAAAATAATAATAATATTATAATAATATAATATTATAATAATATAATATATAGATAATATATAGATAATATATTATAATAATATAATATATTATCTATATATTATAATAAATGCTTCCTTGCTTTTGCAAGGAAGCATAAAGAAAGGAGGTGATAAAAAAAAATGGAGCGTTGAGTCCGCTCCATAAAATATAGACTCTCAAGGGGCTCTTGCTCCCCTTGTAAAAACAAAAAGCAAGAAAAAATTCTCCCCTGCCTATGGGGGAATATAATACATAGGCTATAAAAGGAGGTGTAATATGTATGTAAAAGTAAAAGTTTCAAACGACATTAAAGATTTGCTATCCAACCAAAAGGTTGGAATGACAGGTTCCAACCGTTGGTGGGAACATAATACAATATACTACGTAGATTGCGATGGAGGAGTTTTATCCTCCTACTCAGAGGAGGATAAAGATAAAATAATAATGACTGATAAATTAAATTATTTCCTGGTAGAGAGGATCTACCAGGATGATAATGAAGAAACTGATTCCGGCTTTGAAGTTATTACAAAGCCTGAGTTTTTAGAAAGTGCCTTAGAATTCCTAATAAATAAGGTCATTCTAAAAAAATAGAATGACCTTATTTATACTCCCCGCCTACGGGGAGTATAAACATACGTAGGCTATTTGGAGGCGGGGAGCATAGACTCTCCGCTTCTAAAAGTTCTTTGACCCTGCTTAAAAGGGATTTTGTAGGTTCGGCTTGAGCAACCGAGCCTACTATTCATTAAAAGAAAGGAGGTGATTACAGATGACGAAGAATAATTTAAGAATCATTAAAAAGGCACAGGCTACAGGGAAGCCTGTGCAACAGATAGTTTTTACCCACAGGGGTGGATCTGTTACCCTTGCGGGTAAATTATGGAGCTGGGCAGATGCTCCTGCCCAGCTTCAGAAATACAAAATAACAGGGTTTGAAATAAAGAAATAACCCTGTTATTTTGTAGCTCCCCGCCTACGGGGAGCTAAAACATACGTAGGCTATTTGGGGGCAGAAGTCCCTGATTCTCGCCCCCAAAGGGGCTACAAGCCTGCCCCTAAACTAAAAAGGCTTGCAAGGAGCTTGCCTTCCTTGTAAAACATAGGCAAGCCCGTCCTACCGGGTTAGAGTAGGAAAAATTTCCCCTGCCTATGGGGGAATATAATACATAGGCACTTATAGGAGGTAATTATGTATGTAAAAGTAAAAGTTTCAAACGACATTAAAGATTTGCTATCCAACCAAAAGGTTGGGCTGATAGATTCCCACCGTTGGTGGGAACATAATACAGTCCTCATAGAGGACTGTATGGAAAAAATTTTATCTTTTTCCTCCTCTGAGGAAAAAGATAAAATAATAATAATGACTGATAAAATAAATTATTTCCTGGTAGAGAGGATCTACCAGGATGATGAAATAATGGACTCAGGCTTTGAAGTTATTACAAAGCCGGAATTTTTAAATAGTGCCATAGAATTCTTAATAAATAAGGTCATTCTAAAAAAATAGAATGACCTTATTTATACTCCCCGCCTACGGGGAGCCAAAATATACGTAGGCTCTTAGAGGCAGGGGAGCTTATGCTCCCTGCCTCTACACGCTCTTTTGACCCCGCCTAAAGGGGATTTGTTTTAAGTAGGCTCGGCTTGAGCAACCGAGCCTACTATTCATTAAAAGAAAGGAGGTGATTACAGATGACGAAGAATAATTTAAGAATCATTAAAAAGGCACAGGCTACAGGGAAGCCTGTGCAACAGATAGTTTTTACCCACAGGGGTGGATCTGTTACCCTTGCGGGTAAATTATGGAGCTGGGCAGATGCTCCTGCCCAGCTTCAGAAATACAAAATAACAGGGTTTGAAATAAAGAAATAACCCTGTTATTTTGTAGCTCCCCGCCTACGGGGAGCTAAAACATACGTAGGCTATTTGGGGGCAGAAGTCCCTGATTCTCGCCCCCAAAGGGGCATCAAGCCAGCCCCTAAAATATAGGCTTGCAAGGGGCTCTTGCTCCCCTTGTAAAAAAACAACAAGCAAGAAAAATCTTCCCCTGCCTATGGGGGAATATAATACATAGGCTATAAAAGGAGGTGTGTTATGGAATCCAAATTTATATTGGTAGACCAAATGGAAGGCGTATGGGGAGGAAACCCATATGCCAGAAGAAATGAATTCCTCGTCAAAGGCGGGGAATTCTTAAATCTTACTTGGTGGGGTCTTGATACCCCCGCCAAGGTGAAAGAGATAATCACCAAGGTGTCATGGAACGCCTTGGTGATTTTTGAGGATATGGGGAACAGAGTTCCCCATATCAGGATTTTTACTAATTTGTCGGAATGTATTGATTCCGACAAGGTAGCTAAGACCATTATGGCCTTAGCTAATGAATATAGTTGGGGAGGGATAAACTGGGAGGCAAGCCTCCCAGTTTTAAAAGAGGCAATTGACAAAAACCGCTCCAATAGGCGGGAGCAGGAGGAAAAAAAGCTTAAGGAACTAATGTCCAAAAAATAAGAACATTAGTTCCTTAAGCTCCCAGCCTACGGGGGAGCTAAAATATACGTAGGCTATTTGGAAGCGGGGAGCATAGACTCTCCGCTTCCAAAAGTTCTTTGACCCCGCCTAAAGGGGATTTAAATTTTCCCCTGCCTATGGGGGAAATAAGAATACATAGGCTATGAAAGGAGGCATCGTATGCATGTAGATGTTAAAGTAAAAGAAGTATCAGGTATGCCAGAGTTGCTAGCTTCCTTAAAAGAGGCTATCGCCTCTCAAAAGGAAGATGAAAGCATCTATGTTCAAGGGATTGCCGGGGCATTAGAATACGCAAATGAAGAAGCTTTATTATTGAAGCATAAATTTTATATAGTGAAGAAAGCCTCTTATGAAGAGGTTACGTTCTCTATTATCTATGTAAAAGGGAACGTAGAGTATGCTAATACGATATTTTTAAACGAATTATTAGCGGGTAATCTCTAATAATTCGTTTAGCTTCCTGCCTATAGGAAGCTAAAATATTTATAGGCAAAAAAATTCTCCCCTGCCTATGGGGGAAATAATACATAGGCTATAAAAGGAGGTGTAATATGATAGAATTAAAAGAATTTAACACAGTTGAAGAGTTACAAAAATCTTTGGAGCATATTATAGGCTCCAAAGCGTTAGGATTTACAGGTCCCTGTGAGATATATATTCCAGGGCCTGCATATTCAGTAGTAGAAGTAAAGGATTCTTCAGCACAGCTGAAGGATCCATTTTACTTCGTAAAGAAAGTTGATTTCGGATCGGAAGGAGGTGAATACGCTACATATTATATTATGCATTTAAAAGGGTATTTAGTAAATGCCCTTAATATGTTTGTCAAGAAATTAATATTAAATAATAAATAAAATTCTCCCCTGCCTATGGGGGAAATAATACATAGGCAACTAAAGGAGGTGTAATATGAAGCTTTTTAATTTTTCAAATACTCCAGCAGAACGCTGGAGTCCAGAGCTGAAAGAAAAAATTTTGGACTGCTTTATGGGGGATAAAGCAGATCCAACCACGGGAAAGGAAGGAGTGATAATCATAGATAATGCAACTACGTTCTACGCCACTCCCAAATGGGATGACGTAGAGATTATTAACTTCACAAAGTATAATTACTTTCCGTCTGAAAAGACGGAAAGTGAAGTTATCTATAGTGATCCCAATGGGGATTACTATAGTTTCTTTCAGGATATTGTTGATGATATCCTGAAAAGAATGGATAATATATATTTACAAAACATATCTGAAGGCGAGGATAAAATCGCCTTCATAGACTGCACTCCGGTACTGATGTTCTTCTTAGTACCGGCGTTGCAGAGAAGAGAAATTAAATGTGTTGTCCGTTTTGACAACACATTTAAAGTTTTACCAGAAGTAAGGTTAAAATAATATTCTTAATTCTCCCCTGCCTATGGGGGAATATAATACATAGGCAAATTTGTAGGAGGTGTCTTATGATAAAATTAAAAAATAACAATTATGACTCTGAAGAAGTTCAAAAACTTCTTCACGAGTTATATATTCAGGGGGAAGAAGTAGTAATCGCCTGGGCTCCAGGCGATGTGGTAGAGTTTCCCCTCTTCACAGAAGAAGGGGAAGTATACGATACAGAGAAGAGTAATCTCTCTGTATTACAATATTGTAAGATTAAAACATTTTCCGGAGGTGTCGTAGATGACGGACATCTTCCGGAAAATATCAATATAAAAGATTTACCGAATGATGTTTATTCTGTAGTCCCCATACACGAAGGAGAGTATGGGGACAAGAATAAGAAACATGTGGAGAAGAAAGTAGCTCTCCACAAAAAATGGCTTAACTCACTCAAGTGGGTTAAGCACGATGAAGAAGCCACCAAAAAGTTGGTGGCTGATTTGATGAAGAAAATATTTGGGGAATAAAAATTCTCCCCTGCCTATGGGGGAAATAAGAATACATAGGCAACTAAAGGAGGTGTAATATGATAGAATTAAAAGAATTTTCAAGCAAAGAAGAGTTACAAAAATCTTTGGAGCATATTATAGGCTCCAAAGCGTTAGGATTTACAGGTCCCTGTGAGATATATATTCCAGGGCCTGCATATTCAGTAGTAGAAGTAAAGGATTCTTCAGCACAGCTGAAGGATCCATTTTACTTCGTAAAGAAAGTTGATTTCGGATCGGAAGGAGGTGAATACGCTACATATTATATTATGCATTTAAAAGGGTATTTAGTAAATGCCCTTAATATGTTTGTCAAGAAATTAATATTAAATAATAAATAAAATTCTCCCCTGCCTATGGGGGAAATAATACATAGGCAACTAAAGGAGGTGTAATATGAAGCTTTTTAATTTTTCAAATACTCCAGCAGAACGCTGGAGTCCAGAGCTGAAAGAAAAAATTTTGGACTGCTTTATGGGGGATAAAGCAGATCCAACCACGGGAAAGGAAGGAGTGATAATCATAGATAATGCAACTACGTTCTACGCCACTCCCAAATGGGATGACGTAGAGATTATTAACTTCACAAAGTATAATTACTTTCCGTCTGAAAAGACGGAAAGTGAAGTTATCTATAGTGATCCCAATGGGGATTACTATAGTTTCTTTCAGGATATTGTTGATGATATCCTGAAAAGAATGGATAATATATATTTACAAAACATATCTGAAGGCGAGGATAAAATCGCCTTCATAGACTGCACTCCGGTGCTAATGTTCCTCTTAGTACCGGCGTTGCAGAAGAGGGGGATTAATTGTGTTGTCAAGATGGACAGCACAGTTAAGATCCTTCCTGACGTAAGATTGAAATAAACTATTTCTTAATTCTCCCCTGCCTATGGGGGAAATAATACATAGGCAACTAAAGGAGGTGTAATATGGAATTAGAATTAACATTAGAACACAATTTAAAGGTGGTTGCGATAAATTTAAGCAATCACCCGAGCAACAAATGGTCCCAAGAACAAAGGGACGCATTATACAGCATTGCTACTGAGGGATATGCTCCTCACGTAGCATCCCAGATAGTTGATATTCATTTTCCTATGGTGCCACCTGAGGCATCTAAGGAAGATGTAACAAAGTTAGCTCAAAAAGTATTAAAGAAATTAAATAAATATAATTACAAGCATATTATGATTCAAGGTGAACATACCTTGACGCATATGCTTGTAAATGAATTGCTCGCACAGGGAAAAGTTCCTGTTGCAGCGACCACAGCAAGAATTGCTGTGGAAAAAGACGGAATTAAAACGAGCGAATTTAAATTCGTTCGTTTCCGTGAATACTAATCCTATAGGAGGTGCTTTATGAAAGACATTTTTAATGCTCCGGTAATCACTACAGAAGAAAGGATGAAGAAACATATGAAATTCTTTGGGCAAAAATATGTTCGCCCAAAGTTTGTTAAGAAATTAACTCTGGAGTATGCTTATAAAGCAGCTATCAGAGATGTAATGCGGCAAATAAAAAAGACCATGAAGGATGGAGGCACATTATGAACGTTAAGGACTTAATACAAAAACAATTAGAATCATACGGATACCCAGCTCCGTTTGATATCTATTGGAAAAAAGTAATGCCAGATGAAATAGAACAAGCAAAGTTCTTAACACCTGGCGGAAAGATTATTCAGATTAAAACCAAACATTGTTTAGAGAGTGCAATAAGGGAACACGGCTGGGTTTATATGCTCTCTAAATTGTTTGGAAAAGAAACAGTATATAAAGTTTTCAGATAATTTTATTGAAAGGGGTGTTATTATGGATAATCGGTATAATCGGAATGAATTATTAGAATTATTATTAGACAAAAATGCCAGTCTATTCTCTCGTATTGTGGCATTAAAAAAATTATATCCAGATATTTATGAAGAATTTGATTTAGAAATTGATATTGATGCAAAAAATGAATATAATAGAACAGCTCTTATGATTACTTGTGAACATTGGCATACTAAGGTTGCAGAGCTTCTCATAGAAGCAGGAGCTGATATAAATGCCAAAGATTATTTTGGAACAAGTCCACTTATGTTTGCTTGTATGTATAATAGTGATACAATAGTTAATCTTTTAATAAAGGCAGGAGCAGATATAAATGCTCAAGATAATGACGGAGACACTGCTCTTATGAAAGCTGCCTATAATTTTGATGATAGAGTTGATATAGTCAAAGCTCTAATATCTGCTGGAGCCGATGTTAATATAAAGAATAAATTAGGACAAACCGCTCTAGCATATGCCAGTAGAATGAATGCTTTTTCAGTAATGTTAGAGCTGGTAAAGGCAGGAGCAGATATAAAGCCTGGTGAATTTATGTATGAAAAGCTGTTAGAGTATATGAAGATACATAATGAGAAGGGAGGTGAGACAAAATAAAGCTTGACATTGCAGTAAAATTATATTAAAATCTTCCCTTGTCAGCGGGGAATTAATAATACGCTGACACAGTATTAATCTAATTAATCTGAAGGAGGTGTCTTATGGCATCCAATTTAAAAGTAGTTACAGTCACAGAGATGAAAGAACTTGTCAGGGGGTTAATGAAACTTCCTGACCCACCAACAGTGATGTTCTTTGGTGACCCTGGTATTGGAAAATCCTTCGGCATTGAGCAGGTGGTTGCCGAAGAAGGGAGAAAAGCAGTAAAAATTTCCTTGGGAAGGATTGAACCCTATGACATCAAAGGTATTCCAGATGTCAGTGGGACTTATACGCAATGGAAGCTTCCTTACTTCTGGAAAGAAGTAATAGAAGCAAATGGAAAGGCAGTTGTAATATGTGATGAAGCAACATTGGCCGCAGAAGATGTTCAGGGTGCGATTTTAGATGTGATTTGGCAGAAAGAAATAGATGGAGTTAAACTTCCCAAGGGAACGTTATTCGTTCTGCTTGGGAATATGGGCGGTGAAGATGGAACATTTGCGAAGGCGTTTAGCACTGCGTTAACTGGTGGAAGAGGTATGATTTTTGCCGTAAGAAGACCAGAGATTGATGCGTGGATTGAATTCCAAAAGCCAGTGAAAGCCATCGCAGATTTTATTAAGGCGTATGAAAGCAAAGTGTTCTATGTCCGCCCGAAAAAAGATGCTCCATTTGAACCGTGGAGCAATCCAAGGGGCTGGTCTCAGTTAGACAATATTGTAAAACAGATGGGATTAGATCCCGATAAAGATGAAGATCAAGATAAGATCTTAATGTATGCATCAGGCTTCTTATCTCCAAGCACAGTAAGTTTGTTTGCCGAATTCATTAAAGATTCCGTGATAAATGCGGAAAAATTGTTGGAATTGGATAAAACTGCTTGGAGTAGATATGAAGCGGCTAAGAATAATCCTATGAAACGTAAATCAGCATTGAATGATGTGCTTGCTATCTTATTTCCTGTAGATTTTGAACCAAACAAAGAAATAAGAGAAAAACTACTGAAGAAAATACAGCCATTTTTAGATAAATTAGTAGAAACTGAGCCGGTAGCAGAGATTATTACGAGTTTTGGACGTGGTATTGTAGAAAAAGATGTGATATTATTTGAATCCTTGACTTGTAAAGGTGAAAAATTCAGTAGTTATTATGATTCATTGCTTAAAGAAGCGGGAGCTAAGAATAAAAATAAGAGTAAAAGCAAATAGAATTTTCAACTAAAATCTTAAGGGGGCAGGGAATCCTGCCCCCTTATAAAACCTAAGGAGGTGTATTATGAGTTTAAGAGATGAATTAAGAAATAGAAATATCAGCACTGATCCAATTAGAAACGTCCTTCCATTTGAGCACTTCGCACTCAATTCAGATTTAAGATTCTTCATGGAATTATTCTTGATGTTGCGAATTGAAGAATATATTCCTAAAAGTAAAGACGATCATTTCTATGCTGCGATGGTAATGAATAAGAAGACTAAGAATATACATATGCAAGTGAACGTAACACAGTTATTACAACACACAATTTCTGAACAAATGTATATCTTAGCTCATGAAGCAGCACATTTATTATTATCGCATTTAATTAGGGTAGAAAAGTATGATAATCCGGAAGCTTTAAACATCGCAGAGGATGCCGTAATAAACTCTTTGCTAAATAAGTATTATAAAGGAGCACTTAACCAACCTACTGATGATTCAGGGAAGAAAATTGGTATTACTATTGAAAGTTTAATGGAAGAGAAAATTCTTCCTGCAAACTTTCTTGAAAATAGATCAGTAGACGAAGTCACTTCAGATGAAATCTATGAAATATTAAAGAAGAATAGTAACAATAGTAACAATGGTAACAATGGTAACAATAGTAACAATAATTCTAAGGATTCCAGTAATTCCAGTTGTTCTAAATCCGGTAAAATAAGTCTTGAAGATCTTGATAATATGAGGTTGGATAATCATGATGGTCAACCTCATCCTGATGATGTTAACGGGGATATAAAAGAAACCATAGACAATATGATAAAGGCAGCAAAGTCAAATGAGTATGGTTCTATAGCAGGAAATTTTGTTAGGGAGTTAATGGAAATTGTAAGAAAAGATTTCCCGTTTAATCAGGTGCTTGAGGTGATGTTGTATAAAGAAAAGTATGATTTCAGTAGACCATCTCGTAGAATCAGACTACGTGATACTACTGGTAGATTAAGACAAACATTTATTCCAAGAAAGAGAAATCAAAAATTTAGAGTATATGCTGGGATAGATGTTTCTGGTTCGTGTGATGATTATATTGAATCCTTTCTTGGCTATATAATGGGATTACCTGAATTTGAAGAAGTAGTATATTGTGATACTCAAATTCAGAATATAGTTAAGAAAGGCGATCCAATACCAAATAAAGTTCCTGGATTGGGTGGAACAGATTTAAACCCAATAATGAAACGTTGGGAAGAGTTTGAGAAAAATAAAAGAGGTAGTGAAAAATTAAATTTTATATTGCTTACTGATGGCGAAATCCCTGAGTTAGAATATGGTCCAAGGCGTAGTAATGTGATAGTATTTACTACGCATAATACAGTGAATTTTAAAGGAGCATCTCGTCCATATTTAAATATTCTAATAGATCCAGAACAAAGGTAAGGAGGTGGATAAAAATGATTACTAAAGAAGAATTAAAGAAAGTATTAGCTGATGATACTGCATCTATTTATACTAGATTAATGGCTATAAGGAAGTTATATCCTGAAGAATATGGTAGATTTGATTTAGAATTTGATATTAATAGTTGCGATAAAGATGGAGATACTGCTTTAATGTGGGCTAGTATGTATGGGCATATTGAAGTAGTGAAGTTATTATTGGAAGCAGGAGCAGATGTAAATGCTAAAACTATAGATGGAGATACTGCTTTAAAGTGGGCTAGCGACTATGGACATACTGAAATAGTAAAGTTATTATTAGAAGCTGGAGCTGATGTTAATGCTAAAGATAAATGGGGAAATACTGCTCTTGTGAAGGCTATTGATTCTGGTTATATTAAAATAGTAAAATTACTAAAACAATATGGAGCTAAAAGGAGGTGATAACTATGAAAAACAAAGATGTAAAGATTGGTGTAGGTGATATCGTATTAGAAGATTTATTAAACGAAGTTGGAATAAGAATACAGCCTCAGTTATTTGATGACAAGACAGTAGCATTAACTTGGAGTAAGACTGGGGCTGTGATTGGAACTGCGAAGATGTTGTTAAGAGAAACGTATAAGATTCAAGAAATTGATTGGTCTAAAACTAATAAGGAGGTAGAATAATGAATTGGTTTATTATTAAGAATAGCAAGAGATTTATTAAGCCAAGAACTTTAGATGAATGGATAGAGTATATTTGCCTTGAGCATCCGATTGGTAGAGTTATAACTGCGTTGATAATATTAGTTTTATTATGGCTATTCATTGTAATATTTTCTCAGTTAGATATCTTATTATACGGAGGTGCTCTATGAAAAATATCTTAAATCAAATTAGTAGTAATCTTGAATTAATTAATTTAGAGTTTGAAGCCACTAAAACTGAATTTGTGGGTATTACTGAAAATAGAACTGCAGTTGTTGAATTTCCTGCAATAAGAAAGGGGGTGCTTGAACGAGTATTACAGAATAATTCAATTATAAAAGCAAGAGTCTTTTATCCATTAAAAGATAAAGAAGATTATGGTCATATATTAACCATAACTAAAAACTAAAAGGAGGTGTTATATATGGACGAACTTACTCCATATCAGAAAGATTTATCAAAACTAGTAAAAGATAGAACTGCAAGTATATATTCTAGATTGATGGCTCTAAAAAAGCTATGGGCTGATTATCAGATTGCTAATGCATTTCCAGATAAAGTTAATACTGTAATAAATGATAGTGGAGAAACTGCTTTAATGCATGTTAGTGGACACGGGTTAACTGAAGTAGTAGAATTATTAATTAAAGCAGGAGCTGATGTAAATGCTAAGGAATATACTTTGGGAGAAACTGCTTTGATGTTGGCTAGTCTTAACGGGCATCCTAAAGTAGTAAAATTATTATTAAAAGCAGGAGCGGATATTAATGCTAAAGATAGACGGGGTGATACTGCTTTAATAATAGCTAGTGGAACTTTGGATACTAAAGTAGCAAAATTATTAATTAAAGCAGGAGCGGATGTAAATGCTAAAGATAAAGATGGATATACTGCTTTAATGTGTGCTAGTGCAGAGGGTCAAACTGACTTGGTTAAAAAGTTAATAGAAGCTGGAGCTGATGTTAATGCTAAAACTATAGATGGAGAAACTGCTCTTATTGAGGCTAGTATAGATGGTAGAACTGAAGTGGTAAAATTATTATTAAAAGCTGGAGCTGATGTTAATGCTAAAACTATAAATGGAAATACTGCTCTTTTAGAAGCTAGTGATCGTGGACATACTGAAGTAGTAAAACTATTAATTAAAGCAGGAGCGGATATGAACGCTAAAGATAAACGGGGTAATGCTGCTTTAGTATCTGCTAGTGCACATTTGAATACTAAAATAGCAAAATTATTAATTAAAGCAGGAGCGGATGTAAATGCTAAAGATAGACGGGGATGGACTGCTTTAATATGGGCTAGTACCTATGGACATACTGATGTAGTGAAGCTATTAATAAAAGCAGGAGCTGATGTAAATGCTAGAAATAACGATGGAGAAACTGCTTTAAGGTTGGCAAAGAAATTTGGGCATACTGAAATAGTAGAACTCTTGAAAAAAGCAGGAGCTAAAAAATAAATATAAAAAAGGAGGTGGAGTATATGGCACGAATAGTATGCAGGACTAACAGAGAAAAGAGAAATGCCATAAGAAAGATGGATACTTATGGTATTTTCTCAATGGTGTATGTATCTGATAAGAGTAAAGATTTGGCAGCAGAGTATAAAGATCATAATCTCACTAAGGTTGTAAAGTTGGTGGTATCATTAACCAAAAGAGATTATGAAGACTTTATACTCAGAGGTGAAAGAGAAAGCAAAGGAACTTATTGCGTTCCTGTATCAGAGAACAAGTTGCTTTGGAAACATAAAACTAAAGATGATTATTATCTGAGGTTTTATCGTATAGCCAATAGCAACCATACACCACAGACTTTGATGTATTATAAAGATGGCAAGAAGGTATCTAAAGAAGAATGGGAAGCGGCATATGAAGCGTGGGCTAAACCTTCTGCTAAGTATAAGGTGGAGCCTAATACGTATAATATTAAATTAGAAAATATAAGGAGGTTAAAACACGGCGACACTATAGTAGTATTTAAGTAGAGAATAAAGGCGGGCGGTTTACTCCGCTCGCCTAAAACCTAAAAGGAGGTAATAACTATGTCAGAATTAAATGCTTCTACTATTTTAAGTATTCTTGAAGCACAGGATAAACAATTAAAAACTATGCAAGCATATAATAAATTAGAGCCAGAAGACATATTAATGCTTATAGGTCCTAATACTGATATTGATTTATTGGTTAGGGAACTATATAAAATGGAACATACTAAAAGAGGATATGATATTGGTGATATTTATTTAGCAGTGCTTAAATATATGTTATTACATTATCCTGAAAAAGCTAAAGCCTTTTTATATGATGTTGTAGATTTTGATGCTATAGATTCTTTCCTAAAAGATTTGGGAATGAAGCATAGTAAATCTACAATGAAACTACATGAATACTCTCTTAATGTAGTGCAAAAAGAAATTAAACCAATAATACAAGAGATATTAGATGTCTATATAAATGGTTTAAAAGAATGGATGAAATTACAAACTGGTTTAGTATTTATTAATAAAGAGTATAGCTCTTTAGCAAGTAGAATATCTGATTATATAGAGCATGAATGTGAAGGATTATATTTAACAGAGGATCTAATTATTGATATAACTGATGATATCACGGTGACTAAAGAGAATTATAAGAAGCTTCTAAGTAGTATTAAAACAATTGTATCTCCAGTTTATCTTGGTAGAACTGAACCAATAAAGATAATTTTTCGTCTTGGTGCGGATGTTCTTAATTTAAAAAGTATGCCTGGATTTAAAAGCTTGCCTAAAAATATAAGATATGCAATAAGCAATTTAAGTAGTGCTCAAAAAACATTTCAAGTAAGATTTCAAGCTGATGGAAAAGTATTTAAAGATGTGTTAGATAATAGTATAAAATTTGTTTCTAAAAAAGGGAGGGATCTATATAAACTTAATTATTTCTTTAATGAAAAGATAGATCTATTTGAGGATGCGAAACCTTCAGAAGAGGTAATAAAAACAAGAAAGGCTATGATAAATAAAATAAACAATTACTTTAAAGATGCAACTAATGATGTAGTTAAAGCTTTAAAAGCGTTGAAAGTAAAAGTTATTCCAATACACAATGAAACTATAGATGGTGATATAATAGAAACTGCAAGTGAATCTAAAATATTCCAAGAAATAAAAAACTTCTTTCCAAAATCTAATTAAGGAGGTGCAATCATGGAAGAACTTAAACAAAAGGAGTTTAATGTTTCTTTTAGTGCTTTGGATCAGTTAATGCCTAATTCGTCCTGTGCTTTTACTTCAATCCCAAAATGGTATCATGAGCCAATAGTGGTTAGAAGGTTAATTTATTTGCATATGAAAGCTGGTCAGGCATACGATAAAATAAATGCTCATAGTATAGCGTATGTATTACCTATGTTATTCTATATAGCAGGGGATGAAGAAGGATTTAAGAACTTGTTAAATTCTTTAACTTTAACTGAACAACTGTATCTATTTTGTCCACAGTTTTTTCCGGAAGAGGGTAAAATTCTTGCGCGTAAAGCAGAGTTTAAAGAGATTGCAAAGATAGGATTAACTCATATTTTTAATACAAATCCACAATTAGCAGGTTGGGATAAGCCTGATACTTTTATTACTATTAATGATACGTATACTACTGGAGTAGCAAAGGTAGCATCTCTTTCAAAAACGCTTCCTATGGTATCTGATGGTCATTGGATATACACGAATAATGCAGATGATGAACTTAATGGTGAAGCGGCAGAAAAAGTGTTTTGGGATACTACTGAGTTTATGCATAAGAATATAAATCGTGTTATTGTTATGGATGATTTTGATAAACAAAACAGTGGAAAAAAGTTTATTATATACCATGTACAGAATACAGATAGAACTTTAGCTCCATACTTTAAGAAATATAAATGGGAAATAAAAAATGAATTAATGCGTCAATTAAAAGAATATAAAACTGAACCACGATTAGAAGCAGAAGTGAATGCTGAAGAATCTATGTTAAAAATATATGCTAAAGGAAGATTCTATAAAACAACAGAGCAGCTACGCCGTACTTTAAAAGCATATTCAAAGGAAGTGCGTGACTATTTTAATCAGATAGGGCATCCAATAGATGAAGACAATGATTATAATTATGATTTAGATGGGAGTCTTTGGGGCTTTAGAATATTATTAGAATCTAAAAAATTGCAAGAAGTTAGAGCTATAAATTTTGATTACCATGATCTATATTAAAAGAAAGGAGGTTCAATTTAGTTAGTTTTAAAAACTTTTTAAGGAGGTGTTTCAATGAATGCTTCAACTATTATGGAAATTGTAAAACAATCTTTAAAAGGAAAAGATGATTCAGTTTTTGATTCGGTTTTTGATCCTGATGTTGATTCAGATTGGGATCAAAGACCACGTGGTTTTTTGGCGTTGCCAGTATTGTTTAGTTTAATAGATGCGGATACTGATCTTGAATTGTTATTAACTGAGTTAGATAGATATGGTGTTGCGGATATAGTATTACAGTATGCTTCAATTAAATATCCTGAATTGGTTACCAAGTTTTTAGAACAATCTGATCTTAGTCCTGCTAAACTTGGAAGATATTTTAATAGTATCTGCGAGGATGTTCCGAAGGTATTACTTCCAACTGTCCGTGAACCTATATGGTCTTATATTGAAAAGACCATATTACCGTATGTAAAACAATTTACAGAAAGATATCCAAGAATATTATGGCGTAATGGAAGACATCCTTTATATGAATTATTGACACAGACATTTCCAAATATTCATAAAGATTGGCCTGACGATTATAAATCAGGAGTTACAGTAAATGGATTTGAGGGATTAAAGAATCTATTCTTAACTAAACTTAAATATGATGTTTGGATTAGAAATGCATATGGTATCTCTCGTAAAGAAGATTATCCACGAATAAGTGTAGATGTTCCTTTAGATGATATAATTAAAGGGGTGCCTTTATCATTAACACGATCTGAAATTAAACAAATAGAAAATAGATTAGAATCTAAAGAAAGAGCTATAACAGTTTTTGTTGAAGTAGAACTTTCACAATTAAACGGGAAGCATACTGAAGATCTTGCATTTAAAGATCTTCCAATTTATCCTCCGTTTTTTAATATAAAGGTGGACTATATTTGGTTCAATTGGTTAAGGCATACCAGAGATTCAACTAAAGAATTATTAACAGGTTATAGAAATTCTATAACCAGGTGGGCGGAATCAAGCCTGCCAACAGTAGATTGGCTGAATGCTAATGCTGGTCCAACTTTTATTATTGATGAAGGAAGAATAGCAGTGGCAGGGAATAAATATACTTATGCTATTGATGTGATTACTCAGATAATAGAACACGTAAAGAATGGATTTAAAGTAGAATATAAAAAGATTGGCGGATAAAATTTAAAATAATTTAAAGGAGGTGTTTTTATGCATACTTCAACTATTTTGTTTGGTTTGGATAGGTTAGATAAAGTTTTACAGACAGTAGAATCTAGAATTAGGATACAAGACTTAGCTCCATATATCTGTGCTGCGTGTAATAAAGATACTGATGTCGTATTGTTGTATAAGAGTATTAAGGATACAATACCGAAAGAAGATTCTGATTTAGGATATTATATGAGGTTGCCGGAATTGTTCGCAATATTGTTATACTGGGCTGAATTGAATGCTCCTGACCAAGTAAAACCTTTATTAGAACAAGAAACTAATATAAGAGTGCTTGAAACAATTAGAACCAAAATTAAATTTATAGATAATATATTTAAAACAAATCTAGCAAGTAAAATAAAAGCTAGAAGAGATGCTTTATCCCAATACCTTAAATCAGCTAAAGTAATATATTTTGGAAATGCTAAGCGGTTTGCTAGAGCATCTAAAACTATGATTAATTTTGCTATGATAAGATCTGTCAAGGAACTTCAAAATAAATTGGAGAAGTTAGAAAAGTTATCAGAAGTAGATTTATTTATAGGTGATAAAGGATTTGGGGTTGGCTCAGAAAATAAATGTCAAGCAATTATTACTATGCCTTGCACTAAGGAAGTATTAAAAGATTTTGGTTTAACTCACGAGGAGCTAGAGTCCTTTGATAGTTATTTAGATTTAACTATTGATTTTGAATTTGAAATAAGCTTTAAGAAAATAAATGGTGGGAATAATGAAAATGGTGGAAATGGAGTTACTATAAAATTTTCGAAGTTAGATTTTAGCATAGAGTTAGAGAAGTTTGAAGACAAAATTAACAAGGTTATTTCAAATACCTTAACTAAGAAAGTTATAAAAATAAAAGCAAAGAAAGTTAATCGTGCAAATTTTACTTATGAGATGGATGAAGCAATAGAAGGTTATATCAGTGAAAAGGAGGGTTAAAAATGGAAGCTTTAAAATTAAAGAGGTTTCTAAAAAATAAGAGAGCTAGTGTATTTGCTAGGTTAGTAACTTTAGAAAAATTATATCCTGAATATAAACAATTTAATTTAATGGAATCTATTAATAATAAAGATTCAAAAGGGTGGACAGCTCTTTTGGAAGCTTGCCTTAATGGACATTATGGAGTAGTTAAATTCTTATTAGATGTCGGAGCTGATGTTAATTGCAAAGATTATGATGGGTGGACTCCTCTTATAGTAGCTTGCACAGAAGGATATACTAAAATTGTAAAATTATTATTAGAAGCAGGAGCAGATGTAAATGCTAGAGATCATTTTAATAACACTGCTCTTATGAAAGCTGCTGATTATGGAAATATTGGAACAGTAAAATTATTATTAAAAGCAGGAGCAGATGTTAATGCTATGAATGATAGATGGGAAACAGCATTAGATTGGGCTGAGCGTAGAAGAAAATATAATATAGTAAGATTATTATTAAAATATGGAGCAGAGAGGTGATTAAAATGACTTATGAAGATGAATTAAAAGCTTTAGTAAAAGATAAGACCGCGAGTATAACTTCTAGGCTAATGGCTTTAAAGAAATTAGATCCCGATAAATATGGCAAGCTTAGTTTAGAATCTAATATTAATGCTCAGAATGAATTAGGGGCAACAGCATTAATGAATGCTATTATGCCTATTCTAGATTTAGATGGTATACAATTATTATTAGAAGCTGGAGCAGATGTTAATATTAAAAATGAATCCGGCAAAACAGCATTAATGATAGCCCTTTTCTTTTGTCGTGAAAATGGTTATCGTCTTACTAAAAAAATTATGAAGATGTTAATAGATGCCGGAGCTGATGTTAATATCAAAGATACTTATGGAACTACTGTTTATGGATATATAATAAATTATAGGGATATAGCAAAAGTAACCGGGAAGAAGTGGGAAGTAAACTTATACGAAAAGATAGGAAAATTTTTAAAATCTTACGGAGCAACACAATAAACAATATTAAAGGAGGTGCTCTATGAAGTTATTATCAGTTGGTATGAATCAAAAATTAGGAAAGGAGATTGGCATCTTTAATTTGCCGCAGGCTTTAACTTGTCCAGGTAAATCTGATGCTTGTAAGCTTTGCTATGCAAATAAAGCTGAAAGACTTTACAGAACAGTAAGAAATAAAAGGATGCAAAATCTTATGTTTATTGAAACACAAGGAACAGAAGCCTTTGCCGAAGCGATGATTAAAGAAATAAAAGAGAGGAAGTTAAAGAAAGTAAGGCTACACGAGTCTGGAGACTTCTATTCACAAGCATATATCAATGCTTGGGTTAAGATAATAAAAGCGTGTCCAGAAGTTAAGTTTTTAGCCTATACTAAATCGTATAGAAAGAAGGGTAAATATTTTAATTTTTCTGAATTAAAATCTCTACCTAATTTATCTTTGTTTGCTAGCACTGATTATGATGCTACAATTGAAGAAGCACCAGAAGATCTTCCGAAAGCCCATTTAGTTTTGAGGGGTGAAACTCCACCGAAAGGATATTTTACTTGTATGCCTGGAGATTTAGAAGAGCATTATTGTGGGACCAGGTGTCAGATTTGTTGGAACGCAAAGCAGAATGGTAAAATCAAAGGAGTATATTTTGACCAGCATTAGTTAATACTAAGGAGGTAAGAGCGATGGATAATATAAAAGAATTAAAAGAGTTATTAGCTAATAATACTACAAGTAAATTTTCTAGGTTAGTAGCTATAAAGAAGTTATATCCGAAAGACTATAGTGAATTTAGTTTAGAATCTGATATTAATAGTCGGAATGAGGATGGAGATACTGCTCTTATAATAGCTAGTGTATATGGTCAGATTGAAATAGTAAAGTTATTATTAGAAGCTGGAGCTGATATTAATGCTAAAAATAAATTTAATGTGACTGCTCTTATGGAATCCATTTATGGTAAGAATCCTGGTGTAGCAAAGATGTTAATAGAAGCAGGAGCTGATGTTAATGTTAAAAGTGCGTATGGAGTTACCCCTCTTATATTAGCTAGTGAACGTGGATATATTGAACTAGTAAAGTTATTATTAGAAGCTGGAGCGGATGTTAATGCTAGAAATAAAGATGGTTGGACTGCTCTTATGAAAGCTAGTGTATATGGTCATACTGACATAGTGAAGTTATTATTAGAAGCAGGAGCAGATATTAATGCCAAAAATAAATATGGAGAAACTGCTCTTATGAAGGCTAGTTATTATAAGTATGTTAAAATAGTAGAATTACTAAAACAATATAAAGCCAGATAGGAGGACTAAAATGGTTACTAAAAAAGAATTAAAAGAGTTATTAGCTAATAATACTACAAGTAAATTTTCTAGGTTAGTAGCTATAAAGCAATTATATCCGGAAGAATATGGTAGATTTAATTTAGACGTTAATATAAATAGTCAAGATGAGATAGGATATACTGCTCTTATGAGGGCTTGTAGTTATAAGCATATTGATGTAGTAAAATTATTAATTGAAGCTGAAGCTGATGTAAATGCTAGAAATAAAAGTGGATTGACTGCTTTAATGATAGCTAGTTATTATGGCTATACTGAAATAGTTAAATTATTAATAAATGCTGGGGCTGATGTAAATGCTAAAAGTAATTATGGGAATACTGCTCTTATGAAAGCTAGTGAGCATGGCTATACTGATATAGTAAAACTATTAATAGATGCTGGAGCAGATGTAAATGCTAGAGATAGAAATGGTTGGACTGTTCTTATAGAAGCTAGTTATTATGGATTTACTGATATAGTTAAATTATTAATTAAAGCAGGAGCAGATGTTAATGCTAAGAATGTAAGTGGATGGACTGCTTTTTTAGAAGCTAGTTATTATGGACATATTGAAATAGTTAAATTATTAATAGATGCTGGAGCAGATGTTAATGCTAAGAATGTAAGTGGATGGACTGCTTTAATGTATGCTAAACAGTATGGTAATGCTAACATAATAAAATTACTAAAACAATACGGAGCTAAGGAGGTCTAAAATGAATACAAAAGAAGAATTAGAAAAATTATTAACTGATAAAACTGCAAGTATATTTTCTAGATTAATGGCTATAAAGCAATTATATCCTAAACAATATAGTGAATTTAATTTTGGACTTGCTGTAGATAGTGGAAATGATATAGGTGTAACAGCTCTTATGAGAGCTTGTGTTTATGGTCATACTGATGTAGTAAAACTATTATTAGAAGCTGGAGCAGATATCGAAGCTAAAAATAGAAAAGAATATACTGCTCTTATGTTAGCTAGTTATTATGGGTATCCTGAAGCAGTAAAGTTATTATTAGATGCTGGAGCTGATATTAATGCTAAAAATACATATGGATATACTGCTCTTATAGAAGCTAGTGAGCAGGGGAATATTGAAGTAGTTAAATTATTAATTGAAGCAGGAGCTGATATTAGTGCTAAAGATAAAGATGGAGATACTGCTCTTATAAAAGCTAGTGCAAATGGGCATATTGAAATAGTAAAACTATTAATAGATGCTGGAGCAGATGTTAATGCTAAAAATGAAGACGGATACACCACTCTTATAGTAGCTAGTTATTATGGACATACTAAAATAGTAGAATTATTAATTAAAGCAGGAGCTGATATTAATGTTAAGAATAGGTATGGAAATACTGCTCTTATGTTAGCTAGTGAGCATGGGTATCTTGGAGTAGTAAAGTTATTAGTAGAAGCAGGAGCAAATGTTAATGTTAAAAATAGATATGGACTTACTGCTTTAGAACTTGCTAAGGATAATGGGTATACTAAGGTAGTAGATTTATTATTTTATGCAGGAGCCGAATATATTACTTGACAATTTAAATTAAATTTTGTAAAATTTTAAAAAAGGAGATGAGAAGCAATGAATAAAAAGCAACTAAAGAAGTTATTAATTGATAAAACTGTATCTATTTATACTAAGTTAGTATCTATAAAGAAATTATATCCTAATGAATATAATGAATTTAATTTAGAATTAGATATTAATAATAGGAATGTTGTGGGTGAGACAGCTCTTATGGTAGCTTGTGCTAATAGTCATTATGAAGTAGTTAAATTATTAATAGAGTTAGGAGCTAATGTTAATGCTACAGACAACTTCGGAAGGACTGCTTTAATGGTAGCTGTTGGTAGTAACAAGTTTTTTAATAGGTGTATTAAGATAGTTAAGTTATTATTAGAAGCAGGAGCTAAGGTTAATGTTAAGGATGACTATGGAAATACTGCTTTACTATATGCCAGTAGTGATGGGTATGCTGCAGTAGTTAAGTTATTATTAGACGCCGGAGCTAATATTAATGTTAAAGATATGGAAGGTTATACTGCTTTAGAGTGGGCCAGACAGATGAAGCGTAGAGCAACGGTAAGACTATTAAAACAATATACAAAAGAAAGGAGGTGAAAAAGTATGAAGAAAGTTATAAAGAATAGTATGAGAGCGTTAGCCCAGTTATCAAGGAACTATGACAAGATTGAATTGCATAAGTATAATGAAGGGAAGGTATATGAATATGATTTAAGCAAAAAGAAGGACCGGGAAGCCCTACTAACCTGGTGGAAGCATCCTAAGATTTTCTGGGAGAAAGAGACCTATTGGTCCACAGAGCCGAAGGGAGTTACGTATGAATATGTTTGGATTCTAAAATAGAAGGAGGTGCTTTATGTTTCCTGGATTTGAACAGAAATTTTTAGAGTTATTAAAAGATGCAACGAAGGATAATATGGAAGTAGTTAATAAGTTAGGTGAGGTAAATGAACGTAACGACAAAGAGTTAAAGATAAATTTAGACCAACTTTTTGAAAAGGAAGGGAGGTAAATTCTTATGGCTAACAAATGTCCGTTTTGTGGAAGTGTAATTTATACTCTTGATATTACTGCGGTCCTACCTGATGGAACATATGAAACCAAATCAGGGCAATATGATATTGAATTAGACAAGATAGAATGGGATGACGACGAAGAAGATTCTATAGATTTAAGGAAGTATGACGTTACCTATACCTGTCCGGAATGTGGGGAAGAATTATCGCCAGACCTCTTTAAAGATGATTATTATTATGCAGAAGAGGAAGAGGAGGAAGCCAAAGACGAACCTATTTCTAAACCTAAACCGGAGCCCAAACCCACCAAACCTACCAAACGTGCCAAGAAAAGCCCTCATAGGCTTCAAAAGAAAAGGCCGACTTGAAAATGGAGGGTTCCTTTTAACGCCTCTCGTTAGTTTTGAGTAAATCAGGGGAGGTAATA